>ERZ1673738.33-NODE-33-length-231529-cov-12.043746_pt1 | contig 231529 bp, 221 predicted proteins | sample MGYA00580198_ERZ1673738 | MGnify/ENA primary metagenome ERZ1673738 (study PRJEB41218, sample SAMN15661784) | gut metagenome | host: Homo sapiens | place: Canada: London | collected 2015-08-20/2019-03-30 | study: EMG produced TPA metagenomics assembly of... | reverse complement strand
AGTATATTATCACATTAGGAGCTTCTTTTCTTTGCTCACCGCTTAAGCTCTTTTTGTATACAAAAAGAGCTGCTACGAAATCTCGTAGCAGCTCAAAGAAACAAATATTAATCCTGCCAGTAGTCCAGTTTTTGAGTCAGACCGATCTTGCTGGCCTTAAACTCAGGATTCTTACCGGCATCGCGCTGCTCGGTGTAATCATCCAGCGCACGCAGAGCAGGACCGCCCAGAATGCAGATAACAGGCAAGTTGATAATTGCCATGAAGCCCATGGTAACATCTGCCAAATCCCACATTGTACCCATGCTGGAGCCAGCACCGATGAAAATCAGTACGCAAGCCAGAATGCGGTAGCACAGAGTAAAGGTTTTGCCCGGAACATGCTTCAGAACATAAGCAAAAGCATTATCTACATAATACAGGTTGCCCAGCAGAGTAGTGAAGGCAAATAGTACCATAGATACAGTGATAAACAGCTTAGCATAATCGCCCATGCTTGCTGCCAGAGCTGCCTGTACATAAGGCGCACCAGCAAGCTCCTTAGTCGGCTCGATGCCGGAGCTAAGGCACATGAAAGCGGTAGCGGTACAAATCAGCAGAGTATCAATAAATACGGACAGCATCTGAACCAGACCTTGCTTAACCGGGTGAGAAACGTCAGCTGCAGCAGCAGCGTTCGGCGCAGAACCAACACCTGCTTCGTTGCTGTACAGACCGCGTTTGATACCGAACATCATGCAGCTGCCGGCAAAGCCACCGAAAATTGCGGTGAAGTCAAATGCTTCAGCAAAAATTCTGCCTACAACGCCGGGAACCAGATTGATATGCATAATAGTAAGGATAAATGCTACAGAAATGTAGATAACGCCCATCAAAGGAACCAGAGTAGAGGTTGCTTTGATAACGCGCTTGCCACCGCCCAGCAGGCAATAGCCTACGAGCACTGCTTCTACTGCGCCGATAATCCAGGGAGTTGTATCCGGATTATAGAAGCTCAGAGCAGCAAAGGTGGATTGCAGATTGTAGGAGCACAGCATATTGAAGCCGCAGCCATAGGTTACAATCAACGCCACAGCAAAGAGCACTGCCAGGCCGCGGCTGCCCAAAGCAGCTTCGATGTAGTATGCAGGGCCGCCGTAGCTGCCGTGCGGACCACGTTTCTTGTAAATCTGTGCCAGGGTGCTTTCAATAAAAGCAGAAGCGCCGCCAACAACAGCAATAACCCACATCCAGAACACAGCACCATAACCGCCGAGGCAGATAGCTGTGGAAATGCCGATAATATTACCAGTACCTACACGGGACGCAGTAGATACCATCAAAGCCTGGAAGGATGATACCGCACCGGATTCAACAGGCTTCTCCAAAATAACACGAATAGTTTCCTTAAACAAACGTACCTGCACCAGACGAGTACGCAAAGTGTAGTACAGGCCTACACCGATGAGCATGATAATCAGCAAATAACTATACATAAAATTGCTGATTGCTCCAATGATTTCTCCGAACATAAATGTTGCTCCCCCTTTTTTAGTTTGTTTGTTAATTATAACATATTTATTGGCTTTTCCAAAATTCAGAAAGGACGACAGCTAACAAAGCTAACACTTTTGCACAATATAATAAATCAATTAAGTTATTTTGATAACCTCGCATTCTGCTGCTCTAGTTTAAGCCTTGCAAGCATTCCTTGAGACTCGCATAGCACGGATGCTCCAAATCAAAGGCTCCTGCCAGAGCCGCCTCGCCCAAGCGCATGCCCACATACCTTTCTGTTCCTGCCAGATATGTGTACAGTAAATGCCTGCTATAATTCACTAATCTGTTTTCTCGCCCACGGCAGCAATTTACTGACTGCAAATACTCCGCACTCATATTATACAGATTATAATAATCACTGCACTCCGAGCTTTCCCTCCGCAGCGACTGCAACAGCATATCCTCAAGATAACCCTTCTGCCAACGTTTAGTAGCTTTTTTGCCGGGAAAGAAAAAGTGCGTGCAATACTCCACTCCTCTAAAGAAAGTATTGTCACGCACTGCAAAAAATTTCTGCATTCGGCGTTCGCGCTCATCAGCCGCGTCAGCAAAGAATACTGCCTTCTGCACTATTTCTCTGCCTTCCAGCTGTATAAGGCGTTTAGTCAGCAAGTCTAACTTATCGATACTCTGATAATTTACAATCTGCATGTTAGGCAAGCTGATACCCTGCTTAAATAAATGCCGGAGATAAGCGTGCATAAACTGCGCCATCTCCACTCTTTCACACAGCAATAAAACCTCTCCGGTAATAATGCTTTGCTTACTCAAAATTATTTCTCCTTTTGCTGCAGCATCTGTTCAGCAGCCTGTACAACCTGCTCTACCGTCAGACGTGTCATACATTGCATATCATCACACTTATGCTTCATGCCACCTGCACAACCAGGGCAGGGTGGCAACGCTGTCACAATAGTTGCATCCTTGGTATAAGGGCCGTACAGCTTCGGACTGGACGGACCGTACATCGCTACGATAGGCACCTTCTGGCTGATTGCTACGTGCATCGGGCCACTGTCATTAGTGATAATCAGGCTGCAGCGACGCATTGCCGCCGCCAGCTCGCCGATACGGAAGCTGCCGGTTGCTACCACAGGTGTCGTCTTCATAAAGCTGACGGCCTCCTGCACCATTTCTTCGTCCATCGTACCGCCGAAGAATACAGGCTTATAGCCCTTTTCCGCAAGAATATCTGCTACCTTGGCAAAGCGCTCCGGCGCCCAACGCTTGGTAACAACAGCACTGCCGATATTAAAGCCTACCAGCTTATCGGTAGCGAACACACCGTGCTCGCGCCAGAATTCATCCGCATGCTGCTGATATTCCTCGCTCGGGAAAATTTCCAGACCGTTATGCTCCAGCTTTTGTACGCCAAGCTGCGTCAGCACATCAAGATACATATCAGCCGCATGAATTTTGCGGTTAAGCGGTGTAAACACATCCCAAAGCGGTTTGAACATGGTGTGTGTTGTACCACAACGCAATTTCACTTTGGTGAAAGCATCAATAAAGCTGCAACGCTCATTCGGATGCAGATTAATCAGCACATCAAAATCCATCTTGCTCAGACGACGGGCGCAGGCCATCAGCGCCAGCAGGCTATTGTCCTTGCCCTTCTTGTCAATCGTGATAACCTCATCTAAATACGGATTATGCAGCACTACATCCTTCAGCTTCTCATCTGCCAGAAAAGTAATATGCGCATCCGGTGCTGCCTTGCGCAGCGCATGGATAAAGGGCGTGGTCAGCGTCAGGTCTCCCAGATGCATCAAAAATGTTACCAATATTTTTTTGCCATTTAATTCTACAGCTTGTGCCATCAGCCTTTTGCCACCTTTTCCTGATAAATTTTATAAACCATTTCCGGCGTTATATCATGCATACAATGCCAGTTATCGCACTTTTTCTTCAAGCAGCCTGCACACTTTGCCGGCGAAAGCAATACCGTGGAATTTTTGCTGCCGTATGGTCCGGTGCGGTCAGCCTTCGTCGGTCCGTACATAGCTATAAGCGGTTTTTTCAAAGCCGCCGCAAAATGCAGCGGTCCGGTATCCGCACTGATGTAGAAGCTGCAACCCTTAATCAGCGCTGCCAGCTCACGCAGGCTTGTCTGTCCCGTCAAATCGATAACCAGTGAGCTCGCTGTGCCTTCGGCAATCTTCTGCCCCTTGACAGCATCATCAGGTCCGCCTGCCAGCACCACGGCAGTACCGTCAGCCGTAAGCTTTTTCGCCAGCTCAATATAATGCTCGACCGGCCATTCCTTCGTCCACCAGCGTGCACCGGGAACAATAACAACGTAATCGCCGCCCTGCCAGCCGGCCTCCTGCAGTTTATGCTGCACAGAAGCGGTTTCCGTGCTTAAATCCGGCATTGGGAATTCCACATCATCCAACGAATCAACCTTGGCACCAAGATAACGTGCCACGTCAAGATAGCGCTCAATAACATGGTCCTTACTATGACTTCCGCCAATCGCCTTGCTCACAAGGCCGCTGCCCTCGCGCATTTCACAATAGCCGATGCGGTTATCGCAGCCGCTGATAGCAGCCAACACCGCACTTTTGAAAAGGCCCTGCATATCTATCACCAGGTCAAAATGCTTGCTGTGCAGCAAAGAACGCATTTCGCAAAAATATTTCAGCTTATCACTGAAGCCCAGCTTATTAAATTTTACCTTATCAAAATAAAGCACCTCGTCAATCACCGGAGGATCCGGTACAAATCCGGCAAACTGCGGATGTACCAGCCAGGTGATTTTCGCCTTGGGATAACGCTTGCGCAGCGCTGCCGCAAAGGGCAAAGTGTGCAGGATATCACCTAAAGAACTCATTTTGATTAACAGGATATTCCGATACTCCATTATCATCTCTCGCTTACAATATTTTTTACGAAATCCAGCAGATTGCCGCCTGTGTAAAGATAGCCTTTGACACCGGCAGCCTCCGCTGCTTCCACATCGCGCTTACTGTCACCGACTAAGAAGCTCTGCTCCTTGTCGATATCATATTCTGCCAGCGCCTGCAGCAGCATGCCCGGTTTGGGCTTGCGGCAATCGCACACACCGGTATATTCCGGCACGCTGCCCTCGGGATGATGCGGGCAGTAATAGATTTTCTCTATTTTGCCACCAGCTGCAGTAATTTCACGCTGCATATAAGCATGCAGCTCATTCATCTGCTCTACCGTATAATAACCACGCGCAATACCGCTCTGGTTTGTTACAATAAAAATTTTATAGCCAAGCTGCGTCAGATACGCCACAGCCTCGCGTGCACCGTCAATCCAGCGCAGGTCCTCAATTTTGTAGAGATAGGCTACATCAACATTGAGCACGCCATCTCTGTCAAAAAATACCGCCTTAGCCTTCATAAACGTAATAACCGCCGGTCTTGTCGAGAAGCTGACAATATTCCTCAGCAGCTTCTTCAATCGGAGTAAAGCCGCCGTCATAGCCTGCTGCCAAAAGGTTGGTATCATCTGCTTCGGTAAAGCTCTGGTATTTGCCCTTCAGCACTTCAGGAAACGGTACATATTCCAGCTCGCCGCTGCCAAAATGGTTCAGCACAGCCTTAGCCAGAGTATTGAACTGATGCGCATGGCCGGTACCGCAGTTGAAAATACCGCTGATTTCCGGATGATCCCAGAAGTAGAAGTTTACCTTAACAACGTCCTTTACATATACAAAGTCACGAGTATGCTCACCCGGTCCATAACCGGCGTACTCACCGAACAGGCGAACTTTATGTTCTGCCTTCCATTGATTGTACATTTGGTAAATCATGGAAGCCATTTTGCCCTTATGGTTTTCCTGCGGACCATATACGTTGAAATAACGCAGGCCTACTACCTGGCTTTGTGCCTGCGGCAGCAGACGGCGCAGATAGTTGTCAAAGAACAGCTTGGAGAAAGCATAAACGTTCAGCGCTTCCTCGCAGGCAGGCTCTTCACGGAAGCCATGAGCACCGCTGCCATAAGTGGAAGCAGAGGAAGCATACATCATCTGAATCTTTCTGTCGAGGCAGAAATGCAGCACGTTTTTAGTACACTCAAAGTTGTTTTCCATCATGTATTTGCCGTTATATTCCATAGTATCGGAGCAAGCGCCCTCATGGAAGATAACGTCGATTTTTTCATGGTTGAATTTGCCTGCCTTCAGTGCATCCATGAAAGCATACTTATCCATATAATCCTTAACCTTCAGGCCTTGGATATTTTTGAATTTAACCATGTTGGTCAGGTTATCGACAACAAGAATGTCATCAATACCACGGTCATTTAAGCCTTTAACAATATTACTGCCGATAAAACCGGCACCACCAGTTACGATAATCATAATTTGCCCTCCTTAACCATTTTGGCAATTTTTTCCACCACACCGGTTGTGGAATAACCATCTTCAAATTCTATAATGCGCACCTCGCCGGCATATTCACGTCCGGCAACCTCCTCAGGCTTGTAATCACCGCCCTTAACAAGAATATCGGGACGAATTTTTTCAATAAGCTCAGTCGGAGTATCCTGGTCAAACAGCACTACCGCATCTACGCAGGCCAGCGCTGCAAGTACACGCGCACGATCCAGTTCATGCACCAAAGGTCTTGTTTCACCCTTCAGACGGCGTACGGAGGCGTCCGTATTCAGGCCGACAATCAGGTGCTTGCCAATGTTGCGCGCCTTCTCCAGATACGTTACATGGCCTACATGCAGAATATCGAAGCAACCGTTGGTGAACACAATCTTTTCGCCGCAGGCTCTCCAAGTTGCAGCCAAAGATGCTATCTCCTGCCAGCTCAGCGTGCGATAGCCACGGCCCTGTTTGCGTTCCTCCGTCAGCAGGTCCTTCAAAAGCTCGTCACGGTGCACCGGATAAGTGCCAACCTTGGCCACAACAATGCCTGCAGCACGGTTTGCCATATAAACAGCATCAGCCAACGCCAGCTTGCCTGCAACACCGGCAAGAAGCGTAGCCGCTACCGTATCACCGGCACCGGAAACATCAAACACCTCAATGGCGGTAGCAGGGCTGTGCAGCACCTGCTCAGCATTAACCAGGCTCATGCCGCGCTCACTGCGGGTAACAACAACATTCTTAATATGAAATTTTTCGCGTGCAGCCTGCGCCATGCTGACAACAGCTTCATCAGAGTTTTCACGCTGACAGCCTGCAGCCTCACACATTTCCTTTAAATTAGGCGTAATAAAATCACAGCCGTCATACTTGGACCAGTCTGCTCCCTTAGGATCAATCAACACCGGTATATCATAGGCCTTGCCCTGAGCAATCACCCATTGGCAAAAATCATCCGAGCAGACACCCTTGGCATAATCGGAAACAATAATACCATCCAAGCCTTCATCAAGCAGTCCTGCCAACCAATGACGCAGCTCAATAATTTCTTCGGGGAACAAATCGCCGGTTTCTTCAAAATCAAGTCGCAGCATCTGCTGATTGCCACCCAAAACACGCAGCTTGGTAATAGTCTTGCGGCGTTTGCTTTTCACCAGTCCCTGATGATTGATGCCTGCATCATCCATCAGCTTTTCCAGCAGCAGACGGTTTTCATCATCACCTGTCACACCGCCCATAAAAACCTGACATTCCAGATGTGCCAGATTGGCAGCAACGTTTGCCGCACCGCCCAACACAGAATTTATCTTTGTAATACGTGTTACCGGTACAGGTGCTTCCGGAGAAATGCGTTTAACCTCACCCTGAAAATATCTGTCCAGCATCACATCGCCGATAACAGCAATGCGTACATTTTTAATCTGTTCCGCTAAAAAAGTTGTTACAGCTAAATCAGCCAAATTATTCACCATCCACCAGCTCACATAAAATGTGGCCTATCAAAATATGCATTTCCTGCGCACGGGCAGTAACCTTCGCCGGTACAGCAATGCACTCGTCGCACAGCAGCTTCATTTTACCGCCGCACTCAGCCGTCATGCCTACGCAGAAAACACCCATGCTCTTGGCCAGCTCAACAGCTTCCACAACATTAGCGCTGTTGCCGCTTGTGGAAATGCCTACCAGCACATCACCGGGACGGGCAAGCGCCTGTACCTGACGCACGAAAACCTTATCATAGCCATAATCATTGCCGACAGCAGTCAGAATGGAGGTATCTACCGTCAGTGCGATAGCAGGCAGACCGACGCGTTCCTTTTGAAAGCGGCCGACAAATTCAGCAGCCAGATGCTGGCTGTCAGCGGCGCTGCCGCCGTTGCCGCAGAACAAAACCTTGTTGCCATTGGCCAGCGCCTTTTTTACTTCTACAGCAATACGCTCAATCTGTGCCAGGATATCGCTGTTCATCACAGCATTTGCCACCTGCAGATGGTCCAGAAAGCGTTGCTTAATAATCTCTCTCATTTTCTACCTCATTACCAGTTTACAAAATCAAACTTAGCTTCAAATGCACTGTCTTTATCATTTGTATCTCTATGCTTGTAAATCAAGGAAAGCTGCCAGCAGCAGAACTTATGCGTCCAGCTGTATCTTGTTTCATAGTTTTCCTTTTGGTCTAAATCATAACGGTTGACAATGGTAAAGCTGTTCTTGTCATCCATAATGTATTGCAGACCATTACGCAGCTCTTTTGCCATATCAGGCTGATCGTAGGTAAATACATCTGTCGTAAAATCTTCACGATAATAGCCAACCCAGGTATTCCACTTCGGGCTGATTTTCTGGCCTAAGGTTGCATAATAAACATTAGTAGACTGCAAAGTATCCTCTGCACTCTCACGTGTCCATTTCTTACCGATTGTCAAATCCAAAGAGGTATTTTTGCTGTTGAACAGATAAATGCGGTCATGGTTAAGGAAGGCACCGTATTCTGTATGCCAGCTCTTACGTCCGCTATCATCATTCTTCCACAAACCTCGTTCAAAGTAAGCACTGTATGATAAGGGAAGATCTGGTGCAATATGATGATTTTTATAGTCAAAACGAATATTGTTCTGCTTCTCTACCCATTCATCATCATCCTCATACCAGCCGTTTTCATAGGTAACTTTAAAGTTACGCTCGTTATGCTCCAAGCCGTAAACAGGCTTATAGCCGACCTTGCTGTAATAATTCAAATCGGCGTAAATTGTGTCTTTATCTCCTAAAGGACGCTCGTAGGAAAGATTTACATAGGTACCCTTGTCGCTGTCCTTAAAGCCGATATGCGGCAGAATACGCTCCTTGGATTTTTCCGTCAGGCTGTTTTCCCAATAATCACGGGAATAGATATGCTTGCCGCGTACAAAAACCTTTACGTCGCGCGCTACCATTTTATCATGAGGATAAATTTCAAAGGTCTTTGCCTTGATTTCCAGGCACTTGGGATGCTTTACTGCGGGGCAACGGCTCGTAGAACCGCCCTCGTCCAAAATCATCTTATCGGGATAAATTTCGGCATGATGCGCAGCAAAGAAATCTTTGCCGTTCTTACCGGTCAATTGTTTCATTTCACCGGTTTTATTGTTAAAGTTATAATGGCCCCAGGCAGCCTGTGTTTCGCTGGCACCCTCTACCAGCTTGCCGCCCTCCAGCAGCCAGATATCGCCAGTTTTCATATTGCCCTTGACCTGCGTTGTATAAATATCCTGACCGTTCTGCGATACCTTGATATTGCCCTCGGCATGAAAATCTCCGCTGACAGTATCATATTCGGCATGTTCACCGGTCAGACGAATCGGCAGCACCTGCTGCTTTGCTGTATCCAGCTTTTCACGATGCGGTACCGCTGTATTAGGTTCATCAACAGTTACCGGGCTTAGCATACTGTCACTATTGCTGTTGCTGAACTGTTCCGCATAAACAGGCAGACACATGCCAAGTGCCAAAGCTGTAGCTATAAAAGTCTTATGCATATAAAAAACTCCTTTTTCTATACTGATGAAGAAAAAATTTCATAATAATCCACTTAACATTATACCATAAAAAAAGCAAAAGCTCACTCGAAAGAGTGAGCTTTTCACGTATAATTTTCGATTTTATTCCTGATATACAACGCCTTGCAGAGAAGTATCTTCAGCAGTCTGGACAAAGGTTTCGCAACCAACCGGAATAGTTACGCTGTTGCCCTTGACAAAAGCACCGCCAATCAGGCCCACAGGACCAAGGATAATCATACCGCCGATAGCAGCTCCGGCTGCACCGGCAATGCTTTCGGCCTTTTGTTTAGCAAGCTCGCCTACAGTAACGGGAATCTTGGTTCCGTCCACACCATAGATGCAGGTAAAGTCAATATCGATGCGGCCATCCTTACCGAAGATACCGGGCTGAACAACCTTTTTTACCTCACCAACACCGGTTGCACCCTTCGGCAGTACCAGTACGTCATTTACATACAGGTTATCCGCTGCCTTAAAATGCACTACATCACCCTTACGGCTCATTTTAGTGCTCAGCTCAGAGGTAAAAGCAATTTTAAAAACAGAATCCTTCGGAAGCACAACCTGCTGTACAGGCACATTGCCATCAGTATAAGAAGCGAGCTTCAGCAGACTTTCCAGACGACCGCTCAAAGAACCTGTCTGGTTCTGACCATAAAGCAGCTTTTCCGTGGCTTCAATACGGTTTTTGGCAGCACCGCCGGACATGCTTTCGTTCATTTTCCATTCTACAACATTCAGCTTAGTAGCAAAGGAAGCTTCACCGTTATCAGGAGTACCCTCAAGATAATCGTACATATTATCAACGCGGTTTAGAATAGCATCGCTGGTAATAGTTCCGTAAACATCATCTTCCAGACTATCCATACGTTGCAGCAAGGAACCGCTTTGCTCCGTGCCATAGAGCATTTTTTCCATAGCGCCGATTTTATCTGCCATCGGGACAGCAGAATCAGCAGCAAAACCTGGAATTACTGTAGTAAAGCAAAAGATAAAGGTCAACAATAAAGTTGCAAGCTGTTTTTTCAATTTTCTTACCTCCAATCAGAGCTATATATTTTCATTATAGCATGTTTTACCTAAAAAAAACAGAGGTTCTATTCTGAACCTCTGCTTTATCCAATGTAAAATTTGTACAGTTTGTTACTATAATTAATATTGCAGACAGCTTTTGTGCCTATATTACAAACCAAACAAGTAATATTTTATTTTTTATAGCTGTCAACAGCAGCCTTAACAGCAGCCTTCATTTCATCCATTTTAGCAAAGCGACGACGGTGCTGTGCTCTTTTGGACGGCTTCAGCTCTTCCATAGATTTGCGGTGTTCCGCAGTCGGCATAATGTAGAAGCGGCGATCTGAGCAGATAACACCCTCGCACTCCTGCCAGAAGGCACCGAAATCAGTCTTTAGCTTACGGTCTACACGTACATGGTTCATAGCGTAATAGCCATCATTAGTAACAGCGAAAATATTTTCAATGCCTATAGCCTTAGCAAAGCAGCGCAGACCATAGAACATCAGATTTTTGGTACGATAGCCGAAGAAAGCCTTCGTCATGCCCTTAATCAGCTCATTACCGTTCTGCGGTCCCTGCAGAGCACCAATATAAATAACATTCTTGCCGTCTGTTTTATTTTTTGCCAGCCAGAACATGATCTGGTATAAAGGCTCGCCTTCATAGAATAAAGCCAAAGACATGCAGCCTTCCTTGCGTTGGCCGGCATGAAACCACAGCTGCAGCGTCAGAGGTCTGTCATCGTAGGAATCCTCCCACAGCTGTACCATCTCACCATTGCTGTATAATCTATCCATAAGCTCCGGCTTAAACAGCTCTTCCATAATCAGCAGATGATTTTGCACCAGCTCTACACGTTCATCCCAGGTTGAGCCTTTGTAGAAAAATGCTCTGGTAGTCTGTTCCAAAAGCGCAGGTGCTCCCTGCAGCCAAGCCTGACGATTGCTGTTTGCGTCAAAAAATTTCAGTAAGCCATCAACCGAGCTGCTATGCATAGCACAACGCGCACGGAAAACAACATAGCGCTTCATTTCCTTCAAAATATGTGTCTTATATAAGCTTTTGCCGACATATTCTAAAATATTCTTTTCCATCAGTTACCTCTAGAAATATTGTAATTATCTATATTATAGCATAGTTCAGAATGATAAGCACCAAGCATTCTTGCTAAAAATATGTTTATGTGCTAAAATCTTTATGACAACCGTTTTACAGGGTGGTATTGCCTTCATTAAATTAAGAATGGAGGTGATGTCTATGGTATATTTTACATTCCAGGATCTTATGATTTTCGGTATGTTTATACTGGCATTACTGACGTTCATTTTTCAGAACAAAAAGTAATTTGCTCATAGAAAAACCGCCTCTGTAATTTACCAGATTCCGAGGCGGCTTTTCAAGTCAATTCAACTGGCAACCCACCTTGTGGGCGGTTGTCATTTTCTATATTTAATATATCACATTCATACTATTTTTTCAAGTAATGACTTAATGCTTTCTCATATGCTCTTCCAGGTACTGACCGACAATTTTAACTGCACAGTAATCACCGCACATGGAGCAAGCCTCATCATCGGATTTGTTCTTGCGACAGCGATATTCCTTAGCCTTTACCGGGTCGATAGCCAGATCAAGCTGAGCAGGCCAATCCAGAACCTTACGTGCTCTTGCCATCTGCAGGTCCCACTCCCATGCCTGTTTGTTGCCGTTAGCCAAATCAGCGGCATGCGCAGCGATACGTGTAGCAATTACGCCCTCGCGTACATCATTTAAGTCAGGCAGGCCCAAATGCTCTGCCGGAGTTACGTAGCAAAGGAAGTTAGCACCGCTGACAGCAGCAAGAGTACCGCCGATAGCGCTGGTAATATGGTCATAGCCTGGAGCAACGTCTGTTACAAGAGGTCCGAGCACATAGAACGGTGCGCCGTGGCACAGGCGTTTTTGCAGCTGCATGTTCGCAGCAATCTGGTTGTAGGGCACGTGGCCGGGGCCTTCTACCATAACCTGTACGCCCTTGTCCCAAGCGCGCTGTGTCAATTCGCCCAGGTTCAGCAGCTCCTGAATCTGCGCTCTGTCGGTAGCATCAGCAATGCAGCCGGGACGCAGACCATCGCCCAAGCTGATAGTTACGTCATATTCAGCACAGATATCAAGAATTTCATCATAGTATTCGTACAGAGGATTCTCTGCGTCATTGTGCAGCATCCAGCCGGTGATAAAGCTGCCGCCGCGGCTAACAACGTCCATAACGCGGCCTTCGTCAATGAGTGCTTTCAGCACATTTTTGTTAATGCCGCAATGAATGGTCATGAAGTCGGCGCCATCTGCAGCCTGCTGGCGGATAACGTCGAAAATATCTTCCTTAGTCATCTCAACCACTGCGCCACGCTTCTTAATGGTTTCTACAGTTACCTGATACATCGGCACAGTGCCAACCATTACGGTAGATGCAGCAATAATTGCCTGACGAGAAGCACTGATATTGTCGCCGGTAGAAAGGTCCATAACAGAATCTGCACCTGCATCAATTGCAGCCTGCAGCTTTGCCAGCTCCGGTTCCGGATCAGGATAGCTGCTGGAGGTGCCGATGTTAGCGTTAACCTTTACGGTAAGACCGGTGCCTACACCGCGCGGAATAATATTTTTATGATTAATGTTGCAGGGAATAGCGATAGTACCATTTGCTACGCCTTCGCGAATAAATTCTGCAGTTACATGCTCCTGCTCTGCTACAATTTTCATTGCTTCGGTAATTACGCCCTGGCGTGCTAATTGCATTTGTGTTGCCATATTTTTGCCTCCTTATAATTAAAAGACCGCTTTCCTGTTGGAAAGCGGCTGAATTGTCTTTTTGCAGAAATCTGCTCGCTTTCCTACGCTGGTTTTAACCAGATTCAGGTTCAAAGGGTCGGACGCCAGTCCTCTCAGCAAATTGCGCCCCTAGCGGTTGCGTTATTTTGTTTACATGCTTACTTTAACATGAACAGCGAAAATACGCAAGTTAAATATGCACAACTTGCAAAAAAAACGGCAGTGTGCTATATTATAAATAGAAAAGACAACCGCCCACAAGGTGGGTTGCCTTTAGTAGTTTTTATGGATTGAAAGCCACCCTGCTACCGGCAAGTTTCGGGGTGGTTTTCTTATGTCTGGATTATTTGTTAAACTGAAATATAAATGTCAGTAACGCCAGAATAAATACGCCAAAAGCCATAAGGTCTTTAAAATCGTACTTTTTCATAAGCATCACCTCCATTCTATAAAAGAAATGGAAGGCAACACCACCCTGCAACACGGTTGTCAAAGCCATTCTATCACATAAACAAATTTTTAGCAACTTTTCTGTAATCTACGTTACAAATTCACTAAAAAAATTGTATACATAAAAAATCTTTACAAAAATACTTGACTCTAAAAGCAGGCGTGCTATAATCATCTACAAATCACATTACGCAACGCAATGATGGAGAAGCAATGTGCAGGTCTTTTCAGAAAGCTGGCGGTTGATGCAAGGCAGTAGCGAAGCACACTAGTTCCGCTCCGAAGCGGCAAATGACGAATTTGACGGGTGCGCCCGATACAGCGTTCAAAGTTGGCCATAGGCAAATTGGGTGGCACCGCGAGCAGTCCTCGTCCCAAGATAGGGATGATGGGCTTATTTTTTTAGGTGAAGCAATTCTGCAATGGCAATTTGGGTGGTACCGCGAGATAAAGGCAAGCTCGTCCCAAAGGGATGTGCTTGCCTTATTTATTTTCAGGAAGAAGGAAAGAATACATGAAAAGAGCATATAACTTCAACGCCGGTCCTTCCGCTATGCCGCTCGAGGTACTGTTGGAAGCGCAGGATGAGTTCTTAAACTACAAACACACCGGCATGAGCATCATTGAAATGAGCCACCGCAGCAATGAATATGCTGCCCTGCATGCAGAAACAAAACAGCTCCTGCGTGAGCTGATGGAAATCCCCGAGGACTACGAGATTATGTTTATCCAAGGCGGCGGCAGCACCCAGTTCTTGATGACAGCTGCTAATTTTCACACTAAAAAATATGCCGCTTATGTCAACACCGGCGTCTGGGCCAAAAAGGCTATGGCGGAAGGAAAATTCTACGGTGAGGTTTATGAGGCCGCTACCAGCGCCGATAAAAACCACAGCTACATTCCGCAGGAGTTTACGCTCCGCCCCGATACTTCTTATGTACACCTCACTGCCAACAACACGATTTACGGCACCGAATACAAGGATTTCCCCAAATTTGATGTTCCCGTTATCTGCGATATGTCCAGCGACATTCTTTCGCGCAAGGCGAACGTTAAGGATTTTGACCTTATCTACGCAGGAGCGCAGAAAAATCTTGGTCCTGCCGGCGTAGTCATCGTCATTGCCAAGAAAAGCTTTTTGGCTACAGCACGCGAGGAGCTGCCGACAATGCTGAAATACAGCACCTTTGCTAATAACGATTCTTTGTACAATACACCGCCTGTCTTTGCTATTTATATGGTTAACAAAACTCTGCACTGGATTAAAAAGCAGGGTGGCGTAAACGCTATTGCCAAGAACAATGCAGCGAAAGCTAAGCTCATTTATGACGTTATCGACAACAGCGACGGCTTTTACAAGGGCCATGCGGCTCCCGAAGCTCGCAGTAATATGAATATTACCTTCAATCTGGCTACACCGGAAATGGAGAAGGATTTCGTTGCCAAGGGCAAGGCTGCAGGCTTTGTCGGCATCGGCGGTCATCGTCTTGTCGGCGGCTGTCGCGCCAGTGCCTATAACGCTGTGCCGCTGGAGGCCTGCAAGGCGCTGGCGGAGTTTATGGAAGAATATATGAAGGAAAACAAATAGAAGTTTTGAGTATATACGCAGCAATTAATATATCCTTTCGCTCAGAAAAAATTTTCCCGTGTCTTAAGGACACAACGCAAATTTCGTGCGGAACCAGAACGAAGCTTCGGTAAAATTTGTCAGACGGTAAAAAATTGTTACACACCCTCGCTTCTATGGTTCCAGACACTCATTTGCTAAAATTTTTATTCACTACACGATATATCAATTGCTCTCTCTATCCTAATAATCAGTTACTTACTTCAATTCAAATAACCTACAAATTATACATAAAGGAGATAAATCACCATGAAAATTTTTGTCAGCAACGATATCAGCGAAAAAGGCGTAGCTCTGCTGCGCGAACACTTTGATGTAGATGTAATGCCCAACATGAAGCCGGAGGAGCTTATCAAGGTTATCAACAATTACGATGGCCTGGTAACCCGCAGCATGACCAAAGTAACCAAAGAGGTTATCGAAGCCTCTACCCGTCTGAAGGTTATCGGCCGCGCCGGTGTTGGCGTTGATAACATTGATATCCCCGCCGCTACCGCTAAAGGCATTGTTGTACTCAACACCCCGGAAGGCAACACCATGGCAGCTACCGAGCACACCGTTGCTATGATGATGGCTATGACTCGTCACATTCCGCAGGCTCATCAATCCATTCAGGAGGGCAAATGGGACCGCAAATCCTTCGACGGCATTCAGGTACAGGGCAAAACCCTTGGTATCATTGGCGTTGGCCGTATTGGCAGCCGCGTTGCCAAACGTATGCAGGCTATGGAAATGACTACCATTGGTTATGACCCGTATATTACCGAAGAACGTGCGCATCAGGTTGGCGTTGAGCTGGTTGATTTTGACACTCTGCTGGCTAAATCCGATTATATCACCATTCACACTCCGCTCACCAAGGAAACCGAAAAAATGCTGAACGCAGACGCTATTGCCAAAATGAAGGACGGCGTGCGCATTGTCAACTGCGCCCGCGGCGGCTGCATGGATCCCGAAGCAATTGCTGAAGGCGTAAAATCCGGTAAAATTGCCGGTGCCGCTATCGACGTTTATCCGACGGAACCGCTTACCAAAGAAAATAACCCCTTCCTGGGCCTGTTTAACGTTGTACAAACTCCGCATCTCGGCGCTTCCACCATCGAAGCGCAAATCGGCGTAGCTGTTGACGTTGCTTACGGCGTAATTGATGCACTTGAAGGCCGTCCGGTTATGACCGCCGTTAATATGGCTCCCATTCCGAAAAGCGTGGCAGCAGTTATCCAACCTTACTTTAAACTGGCAGAACGTATGGGTACCGTGGGTATCTATTTAGCAGACGGACCGATTAAGAGCGTGGAAGTTGAATATACCGGTGCGCTTGCCGAAACCGAAACCCAGGCACTCACCACCGCCTTCCTCAAAGGCCTGCTGAACCCGATTCTGCAGGAGAGCGTTAACTTTGTCAATGCTCCCGGTATTGCCAAAAAACGCAATTTAGAGGTTAAGGAGGTTAAGGCCAACAAACCCGGTTACTTCACTACTGCTATCAATGTAAAAATTGCTACTGCCAAGGGCACACATAAAATTGAAGGCACTTTGTTCGACGGCAAGCAGCCTAAGATTGTACAAATCGACCAATATCATGTTGACTTCAATCCCGAAGGCTACCTGCTGCTGGCTCCGCACGTCAACAAACCTAATATGATTGGTCAAATGGCAACTATTTTGGGCAGCGCCGGCATCAATATCAACGGCATGCAGGTTGGCAGCACTCCTAAATCCGACACTAACATTATGGCAATTGCTGTCGGCGATGACATTCCGAACGATATCATGCTGCAGCTGCGCGGTGTGGAAGGCATTATTGATGTTAAGCTCATCAACTGCGAAGGCTAAAGCCAAATTAATTACAGCGAGGAAATTTTATGAGAATAATTTTAGTCCGACATGGTGAAACAACCTGGAATATAGAAGGCCGTTACCAAGGTCAGGAGGATACGCCGCTGAGCGAGCGTGGTCTGCGCCAAGGCCACCTGCTGGCCGAGGGCTTGCACCACATCCCTATCGATGTGTGCATCTCCAGCCCGCTGCAGCGCTCCTACCAGACCTGCAAGCTTTGCGCTGACCTACACAAGCTGCCGGTGACCACAGACGAACGTCTGCTGGAAATTAATCACGGCAGCTGGGAAGGCGTGCTGGCGCCGGAAATCGCCAAGCAATTTCCGCAGGAGTTTGCCCTGTGGCACACCCAACCGCACCTGGTGCAGATGCCTGACGGCGGCGAAAGCCTGGAGGATGTGCGCAAGCGTGCGCGCGCTGCTTTTGACGATTATGCTGCCAAATATACCGATAATACTGTGCTGGTTGCTGCGCATGATGCAGTGAACAAAGCGATTATCTGCGATTTACTGGGCCTTGATATGTCGCATTTCTGGCAGATTAAGCAGGATAACACCTGCATTAATGTGTTGGAATATAACGAGGGCGTTTGGCGCGTAGTGCTGCTGAACTCCACCAATCATTTAGGCTTCCTGTTCAGCGGTATTGAGCAGGCCGGCCTGTAATTTAACAAAGCAAAACGACCGTCCTGCGCAGCAAAAGCTGCGAGGGCGGTAGTTTTTTATCTTTCTTGCAACACAAAGCCCCCTCACCTTTCGGCGAGGGGGCCTTTATACGCGCGTGTATTATTTTGTGTTACTTGCTAATCGTTAAATTAGAAAGTGAAGGTCAAGTCAGCCCAAACGCGTTGGTCATCAACCTTGCTGTTCAGTTTGTTTTCGGTGTCGTAGTAAGCTACAGTACCAACGATGTTTTTAGCAAAGGTGTAGTTAGCGCCAACGCCATAGCCTTTGAAGCCATCGCCATTAAAGGTGTTTGCATCAGTGGTGTGTGCAATGTAGGTTTGACCACCGAGATCATAGTAGTTAGCGAACAGGCCCCAAGAACCAACTTCGGTAGCTTCAGCGCCTTTATAAGCAAGACCTACAGTCCAACCATCATCATCAAGAAATTTTTCATCAACATCATTGTAGCTCATGTCGCCTTTCAGGTACATACCGGACAGGTTTACATCGCCCATGGTGTAATCAGCACCAACATACCAGATAGCGTTATCTAAGCCTTTGCCAATGTTATCTTTGTTAAGGTCTTTGTAGTTTACATAACCTGCAGCAAGATTCAGGTCACCGAAAGCGCCTGCCAGTTCGCCACCAGCATAGTTGCCACCGTCAACTTCAGTAGCTTTACCAGCAAAGCCGGTTACTTTAACTTTGTCGCCGTAGGAAACTTCAGCGCCATCAACTTTATCATCATAAATGTTGCCGTTAGCCAGGAATGCATTGTAACGGCCAGCAGTTACATTCAAGCCACCGATTTTACCTTCAACATAAGCACGAGCAAAGGAAGTATCTTCATCGCCTTTGTTAGCGCTTTCGCCATAGAAATCTTGAGTGTTTTCAATCATGCCGGTGTAGGACCAGTCATCATTGATTTGACCGGTTACCCAAATACGGGAACGCAGATCATTTTCAAAGGTTGCATTTTCGTTTGCATCACCTTTTTTGCTCATGTATTTGTAACGCAGTTCGCCGGTTACTTTTACATTGTCAGCTTTTTTCTCCAGGTTAGCAACGCGAACGCCCAAGGTGTCCAGTTCGTCAGCGAATTCAGCAGCCAGTTTATCAACGTTAGCGCCTTTAGCCATTGCTTTAGCAACGATTTGAGCCATTTCATAACGGGTCATCAGTTTGTCGCCACCGAAGGTGGAGTCGCCGTAGCCTTCGATTACGCCGGCAGCAGCCAGTTTGTTGATGCTGTCATAAGCCCAGTGACCAGCAGGAACGTCAGAGAACGGGTTAGCAGCGTATGCGGAAGCAGTTACGCCCAGAGCCATAGCCATAGCTAATACTAAAGATTTTTTCATTTTTATTTCCTCCTTTAGGAAAATACATTTGAAAAATTCTGCTATGCTTCTTCGCCTTGGCTTTGATACTCGGCTCGCCGCAGCTTTCAGTAAGAGTTGCCTTGTTTCCTCTACCATACTCTTTGCAGTCTGCATTTTTCTCAGCCCTCAGCAGTTAGCAAAAGCAAATTTTTCATAAGCTTATTGTACCACGTTTATAACTATCCTACAAGGGTTTCACAAATTTTTCTTAAATTCACCAAATAAAGAAACTCTCCTTCTCAAATAATCATTTATATAATAGGTTTTCTTTGAAGCTATTTGCTCGCAATAAAAACCGCCTCTGCAATAGTTGCCGAGGCGGTTCGATGTTTAAACTAACTCAGTATAAGAATTATTTAACACGCAGAGCACGGTCTACTTCGATGCGTACTGCACGGCCAAATTCTTCATGAGTCCAATCCCAACGGCTAGTCAGAGCTTCAGGGATTGTTTTGTCGCTGTAAATGCGATGCTCGTAAGCTTTACCGGTGAGCTTGTTGTAAGCAACTGCATAGCCTTGCAGGTCGATTTGCAGTCTGCGCTCTTCGCTGGAATCAATAGCTTTGTCATCCAGCTTGTCCAGTTGAACAGCGATAACGATGTCAACATCGCCATCTTTAGCAATCTTTTCCAGAGTTGCAGCACTGGGAACCTTGTTGCCAATCTTAGCAGCATCAATAACAGCGGTCAGCTTGTCGTTTTCTACTACTACAAAGCCTTTTTTGCTGTTCAGAACAGACAGAGCGTTTTTGTAGAAAACCTGACTTGCCAACTCATCTCCGCCTTCAACATTGTTGATTAAGGGCAGCAGGGCAACGCTTGCAGCTTCAGCTGCACCAAAGCAGGGGATGCTGAAGCAGATAGCCATAACGGTCATCAATAAATAACGTAAAACTTTTTTCATTCTTATTCCTCCAAACGCATTAAAGTAATGCAGAATATAAGTATATTTTAGCATAAATTTAGGGAAAAATACAGTGTTTACTTAAAATTTTCTGACTGGGTAGTCATTGTGAGTAAAACTTTTTTTCTGAAATATTCTTCAGTTGTTATACTAATTTTTCAGTTGTATTTCACATTTTCCTTGCAAAAATTCAGTTCTTCGCAACAACTAAAATAACAACTGTAAAATTTCACTTCTTATTTCAGTTCTTATTTCACTTGTTAACTAAAACCCTATTTTCAACAACCTACCCACATCAAAAAACGACCGCCCATGCGGGCGGCCGTCTTCTTATACGCGCGTGTTAAATTTTAAGTTGTTGTATATGGTTGGAATTAGAAAGTGAATACTACTTGAGACCACAGGGTTTGTGCGTCTTTAGTGCCTTCCTTAGCTTCCAGATCATACCATTCAACCTGGCCAACAATGTTCTTAGCAAAGGTGTAGTTAGCAGTTACGCTATAACCTTTGAAGCCTTGATCAGCAGCTTTATAGCTATCAGCATAGCCGTTCATAGTATGATCAACATAGGTAGCAAGACCTTGATCATAGTATTTAGCAACTAAGCCCCAGGAACCAGCTTTAGCAGCTTTTGCACCTTTGTAGGAAGCAGTTACTACAAAGCCGTCATCGTCGCCCTTGTAACCATCTTCATCACCATTCAGATACATAGCACCCAGTTTGAAGTTTTTATCAAATGCATAGTTAGCAACTACAGCCCAAATGCTTTGATCTTTTCCAGTTGCTTTATCAGCAGCTTTTTGACGATCAATATCTTTGAAGTCATAATAGCCAGCAGCTAAGGACAGTTTGTCAGCTTTACCGGACAACTCTGCATAGTAAGCTTCGTCAGCTTTAATTTTCTCACTGCTGCCAGGGTCAGCTTTACCATAACCAGCTACTAATTTAACGTCTTTGCCATAAGCAACTTGAACGCCATCAAAACGGTTATCATAAACATTGCCTTCAGCCAGTTTATTGTTGTAACGACCAGCCTGAACTTTCAAGCCACCCAGTTTACCATTTACGTAAGCACGTTGGAAATCAGTATTTTCGTTGCCAGCATTGTCTTTCAGATCTTGTTCGTTTTGCAGCATGCCGGTATAAGTCCAGTCATCATTGATTGCACCTTTAATCCAAATACGGGAACGCAGTTTAGTTGCGTAGCCATTGATATCTGCACCATCATCTTTGTAGTGATAACGCAGTTCACCGGTGATCTTTACGTTGTCAGCTTTTTTCTCCAGGTTAGCAACGCGAACGCCCAGATTATCCAGCTCGTCAGCGAATTCAGCAGCCAGTTTGTCAACGTTAGCGCCTTTTGCCATTGCTTTAGCAACGATTTGAGCCATTTCATAACGGGTCATCAGTTTGTCGCCACCGAAGGTGGAATCGCCGTAGCCTTCGATTACGCCGGCAGCAGCCAATTTGTTGATGCTGTCATAAGCCCAGTGGCCGGCAGGAACGTCAGAGAACGGGTTAGCAGCGTAAGCGGAAGCGGTTACACCAAGAGCCATTGCCATTGCGAGTACTAAGGATTTTTTCATTGTAATTTCCTCCTCTTATCTTAAGAGATTTTTATTTATTACAAAATCCTTCGCAAGTCCCCGCCTGCAAGTCCGGTAAGAGTTGCCTTGTTTCCTCTACCATGCACGAGCTTCGCCTGTTTCAAGGATTTCATAATCAAGGGGTGAAATTATAGATTGGAGTATTTCATTTTTTGACTTACTCTAATCTAAATCATACTTATATTATAATTGCGGGTAACTGCCTAGTCAAGAGATTTTTTCAGAAAATTTTTAACAGAATAATATTTATTCCTATTAAGAATGTTTACGATGATCAGAAAGCGCGTTGCACCGGCCTGCCTGCGCTGGAGTAAAACACTTGCCAAAGTCATTTTTAACGCGTTTTAAAGTATACTTCCGAAAATTCCCGAAAAATTGAAAGTATACTTTCTGAAATTCGTTAAAAATCGCAAGCATACTTTCAATTTTGCTTGTGCTGTGCTTTTGAGTGGTTTATAATAGAATTGTAAGGCGGTGATATTATGGCAATTATTAAGCAAGAAAATATTTTAAAAGTCCTTGCAGGCTTCAACCCTTGGTGGAAAACTGGTGCAGTAGCCCCTGCATTTCTCAAAAGCTACAAACGAATTTCCTATTATGAAACACTGGAAAAAATTTCTCATACCACTATACGTCGCAACGTCATTCTTTCCGGTGCCAGACGTGTTGGTAAAACAACCATTATATATCAGGTTATCGATAATTTGCTGAAGCAGGGTGTTGCGCCTGAGCAAATCGTTTTTATCTCCCTGGATCATCCTATTTTGAAATTAAGCAGCATGGATGCCATATTAGAATGCTATCACGAAAATATTCATCCTGACAAAGATGTTTATTACTTTTTTGATGAAATCCAATATGCTGCTGATTGGCCCGGTTGGTTAAAAATCATCTACGACACACAACCTGAAAGCAAGGTTATCGCAACCGGTTCTGCAAGCCCGGCTCTGGTAAAGGGCAGCACCGAAAGCGGTGCCGGCCGCTGGTCTGTAATTCAGGTACCAACGCTTTCTTTTTATGAATATTGTTCACTTATCGGCATCAGTATCACAAATCTTCCCGAAAATCTGTTGCTTTCGCAGCTGCTGTCGATGACTCAGGCCGAGCGTACCAATATTATGCTCAAATTAGAAAGCCTCCGACTGCACTTTAACCGCTATCTTCTTGTTGGTGGCTTCCCGGAGCTTGCTTTAGCTGAGGATGATTTTTTTGCGCAGCAGATTATGCGTGAAGACATTGTAGACAAGGTTTTAAAGCGAGATTTACCTGCCTTGTATAATATCCGTAATCCCCTGGAATTGGAGCGCATCTTTCTCTACCTGTGCAATGTTTCCTCTGAAATCGTTTCCTACGACAGCATTGCCAAAGAACTGAATGGTGTATCACGCCCTACTGTGGAAAATTATGTCCGCTACCTGGAAAGTGCTAATTTAATCTACATCAGTAATCCTGTCCATATCGAAGGCAAAAAAATTCTTAAAAGCAAGCCGAAAATCTATATTGCTGATGCAGCTATACGTAATGCCGTGCTAATGAATGATGACCTGCTCACAAATGCTGCAGAAATGGGTAAAATTGTAGAAACAACTATTTATAAGCATGTTAAAACCTTCTGTTATCGCAAGGCTACCAGCGTAGGCTATTATCGTGCTGCCGGTTCGGAAAAGGAAATAGATGTCGTTGCTGAATATCCTGCTAATAAAGATATTTTGATTGAAGTAAAATATCGTGAGCAAGCACCAATCAGCAACAGCGACGCTATCTGTACCCTTGCAGGCAAAGCCGAGCTTGGCATAATTATTACTAAGCGCCAGGACGATTATGGTGTACATGACACACCTGACGGCAAGCAGCTTTTGCGCATCCCGGCCTACGCCTTCTGCTACCTTTTAAGCTTGGCAGAAAAGAATAACATTGCCTCTTTTTAAAGTATACTTCCGAAAATTCCCGAAAAATTGAAAGTATACTTTCAGAAATTCGTCAAAAATCGTAAGTACACTTTCAATTTTGCTTGTGCTGCGTTTTTCTCCGCATAAATAAAAAAAAGCAGCAGTGCCATGCGTTCGGCACTGCTGATTTCAGAGGGTTGATGTTGTGAAAGGATGTATAAAAGAAAAGGGGTATTATGTATCAGTCAGTGGGATTTCTAACTGATGAATTTATTATAAAGCCAACTGACTGATTAGTCAATGGATAATCTGTGAACTTTGCATCGTTTTGATGAAATCTAAAAAATCATCCTATCGCTGCCATCAGTGCGTAAAAAATCGGCGGCACGACAAGCGCCGGCAGCATATTAAGCGTTTTGCAATCACGCAGCTGCAAAATCCCCAGGCCACTGCTCATCAGAAAAATTCCTCCCAAAACGGAAATTTCTCCCATCAGCGCCGGCGTCATATAAGGCGCAATCACTCCGGCGAAAAGAAAAATGCTCCCCTGCCACAAAAGCAGCACCAAGGCTGCCGCGGCAATGCCAATGCCATAGGCAGAGCCAAGAATAATCGACGAAACAAAATCAAGCGTCGCGTTGGTATACAGATAAGTGTTATTGCCATTGAGCCTGCTTTCAATCGGCCCCAAAATAGAAAGCGTGCCGATGCAGAACAGCAAAATAGCGGTTGAAAGTCCTTCCGCCAGCCTGCTGCCACCCTTAGCGCTTGCCAAAAGCCTGTGAAAACGTCCGTCTATATCCAGCCAGGTTCCTATCACCGTACCGATGGCGATGCTGGCGATGAATAATACCGGATAAGTTGTTTTCGGCATATTGCTGACAAAGGCGTTCGCTCCCAAGCCTACGGTTGCCAGACCAAGGCCGTCGAAAAGCGCTGTTTTGTAGCGTTCGTTAACACCTCTGCTGAGAAAACTGCCGATTACAGAGCCGGTTAAAATTGCACTTACATTAACGATTGTTCCTAACATTTTCAATATCCCCTCAAGTTTACAAATACTTCCTGCGCAGGCTACAAAGATTTTACACTTCCCCCGCTCAGGCATCTTTACAGATACCCTTTTATTTTATACTATTATAGTACCAAATACAATTCCTACAAAGGGGGTAAACACGAATGAAAAAAACACTTCTCAGCTTATTTTTGGCAATGGCAGTAGCAGCAGGTGCGTCGGCTGCGCAGCAAACCGAAGTCGACAAGGGCGAGCGCTATGACTATAAATATCCTGTTTTCACGCAGGAAAATCCGCAGGCAGCACAGCGCATGAACCGCGATATCCAAAAAATGGTCAGCAAATCGCGCAAGGATTTGCGCCATCCGGATATGCGTGCTGTCGGCAGCAATTATGAGGTGATTTACGAAAATGACCAGTTTGTCTGCCTCACCTTCAACACCTGGTACTATTATGATAAGGCTGCACATGGTATGTACTATACCCACGGCATCGTTTATGACAAGGCTACCGGCAAGCGCGTTCCCTACACCCGCTTCATTGAAAAGCTGAACGCCGAGCAGCTGAAGCAGGATATCAAGGTTAAAAAGCTGCCTGTTTACGGCGCAGATTTGAAAACTGTCAGCGAAGCGCCGTTTATTGATAACTTCGACAACTTCAAAGTAAGCAAGGATTATATCATCACCGAGGACGGTCATCTTTATCTGATGTACCAGCCCTACGAGCTTGACTGCTACGCCGCAGGCGTTACCTATGTCAAAGTAAAATAATAAACATAAAAAGCAAAGCACTGCTCCGCTTCTCCCATAAGGAAATGTGAGCAGTGCTTTTTTACAGCATATTTACTTCTTATCCAGTACGCAGATTTCAATTCCCGATGCAGCCATCATATCCTCCGCCAGCTTATCCGGATAAGGATTAGCATAAACAATGCGCTTAATGCCTGCGTTAATCAAAATCTTGGTGCAGACCACACAGGGCTGATGCGTACAATAAATTGTACCGCCGTTGACAGACACACCATGATAGGCAGCCTGCACTACAGCATTCTGCTCTGCATGGATACCGCGGCACAGCTCATGCATCTGCCCCGAAGGCACATGCAGCTGCTCGCGCAGGCAGCCCGTAACCTCGCAGTGAGGCAAATCCTTAGGCGTACCGTTATAGCCTGTTGCTACAATCTGTTTATTTTTGACGATTACTGCGCCCACACTGCGGCGCATACAGGTTGAACGGCTGCTGACTACTCTGGCAATCTCCATAAAGTAATCATCCCAGCCGGGTCTTGTTTTGCGTTCCATAATTTTTTATACCGTACCAAAAATTCTGTCGCCTGCATCGCCCAAGCCCGGAACGATGTAGCCATGCTCATTGAGATGGTCATCAAGCACAACAGTGTAGATAGGCACATCAGGATGTGCTGCATTCAGCTTTTCTACACCCTCGGGAGCAGCAACGAGACACATGAAGCGCAGGTTCTTCATACCACGCTTTTTGAGCTGGTTAATAGCAGCAATAGCACTGCCACCGGTTGCCAGCATCGGGTCAACAACAATAGTATAAGCGTCCATATCCGCAGGCAGCTTGCAGTAATACTCCATCGGCAGCAGAGTTTCTTCATTACGGCTCATGCCGATATGACCAACATTGGCTTCGGGAATAACACTGAGTACGCCCTCCATAAATCCCAGGCCTGCACGTAGGATAGGCACAACAGTGACACTGCCTTTAATACGGCAGCCGGTGGTTTCGCACAGCGGAGTGGTAACCTTTACTTCTTCCACAGGTAAATCTCTGGTAGTTTCAAAGGTCAGCAGCGCTGCAACCTCACTGATGATGTGGCGGAAGGTTACGCTCTTGGTATCCTTGTCACGCAGGATAGTCATTTTTGCTTGCAGCAAAGGATGGTTTACTACATTGATTTGCATTGGATATATCGCTCCTTTTCTTATTAAGACGAAGCGGATAAAGCTTTATCGGTCGTCTTAATTATAAATTAGTATATAACGGATACTTAGCGCACAGTGCAGCAACGCGTTTTGCAGCCTCTGCATGCTTATCAGTATCTTCAGGGTTATTGAGCACCAGGCCCATAATAGCCGCAACCTCTTTGAAGTCCTCTTCTTTGAAGCCGCGGGTAGTAGCAGCCGGAGTACCCAAGCGGATACCGCTGGTTACAAACGGGCTGGCAGGATCAAACGGAATAGTGTTTTTATTGCAGGTAATGCCAATATTATCCAGCAGCTTTTCTGCTTCCTTACCGGTCAGGTTTTTGTTGCGTACATCAACCAGAATCAGATGGTTGTCGGTACCGCCGGAAACCAGACGGAAGCCTTCAGCCTTCAGGCCTTCGGCAAAAGCCTTGGCATTCTTGACAATGTTTTCTGCGTACTCTCTGAATTCAGGCTTCAGAGCTTCGCCGAAAGCAACAGCCTTAGCAGCAATAACGTGCATCAGCGGGCCACCCTGAATGCCGGGGAAAATAGCCTTGTTGATTTTCTTGGCATATTCCTCGTTATTGGTCAGAATCAGACCGCCGCGAGGACCACGCAGAGTTTTGTGGGTGGTAGTAGTTACGATGTCCGCATACGGAACCGGAGATGGATGCAGGCCTGCTGCAACCAGGCCGGCGATGTGTGCCATATCAACCAGCAACAAAGCACCGTTAGCATGCGCAATATCAGCGATGCGTTTGAAATCGATAATACGCGGATAAGCGCTGGCACCGGCAACAATCAGCTTCGGATGATGCTCTTTAGCCAACTTGTCCATAGCTTCATAATCAATCAGCTCGGTTTCCGGATCAACGCCATAATGAACAACGTTGAAATAAGTACCGGAAATATTTACCGGGGATCCATGGCTCAGATGACCGCCTTGGGACAGGTCCATACCCATAATGGTATCACCAGGTTTCAGGAAAGCAAAGTACACGGTCAGATTGGTGCTGGCACCGCAGTGAGCCTGTACGTTAGCATATTCAGCATGGAATAATTTTTTGGCACGTTCAATAGCCAAAGTTTCAACCTTATCAACATATTCACAGCCGCCATAATAACGGTGACCGGGATAGCCTTCAGCATACTTATTGGTCAGTACGCTGCCCATAGCCTCCATTACTGCGGGAGTAACGATGTTTTCGGATGCAATCAGTTCGATTTTGTCACGTTGGCGGTTAAGCTCCGCATCAATGTAACCTTTCAGCTCAGGATCAACTACGCTAAGTTTTTCCAGATTCATTTTAAGTCCCTCCTAAAAATAAAACATTAAATATCAACCAGTTTTATCCACAGTCTGTGGATAAGCGCTCAGAAATTCTGCTCTACTAAAAGACGCAGATGGTGCCTTATACCATAGGAAATTTGTAAATCGTTCAGAAGGTGCCGGATGCTAGGCGGCACTGCCGACGGCGTATTTTCATACGTTGAGGCAGTGACAACAACGCAGACGGTGCCTTATGGACAATTGTAAATCGTTCAGAAGTTATCAGATGCTAGGCAGCATTTCCGACGGCGTATTTTTCATACGTTGAGGAAATGATAACAACGCAGATGATGCTATGGACGATTGTAAATCGCTCAGAAGGTGCCAGATGCTAGGCGTCACTGCCGACGGCGTATTTCTATACGTCGAGGCAGGTACAACAACGCAGATGGTGCCTTATGGGCGATTTTCCAGATATTGGGCACGCGGTCCCCCAATTAACGGCGGACGAGTTTTAGCGGCAGTCAGCACTGCTTCGCCAATTTTTTTATATTGCAGGCGTACAGGTACAGCAACTCGTTTGAGATGCATGCCGATGAGCGTCTGGCCAATATCAATGCCAAGATGGGCAGAAATTTTTTCTACCACTACAGGTTCAGCAAAATTTTCGTAGGCAGCAGTTGCCATAGCGCCGCCGGCATGAGCCACCGGACGCACGGTAACCTCCTCAAGATTGTAGCGTTCGGCTGTTTCTACCTCTACTACTAAGGAACGGTTGAGATGCTCACAGCATTGTACGGCAAGATAAAGCTCGTGTGCATCGCACACTGCCTTCAGCGCCTTGAACATAGCAACAGCTGTTTCACTGCTGCCGCCGGTGCCGATTTTGTTGCCGAGCACTTCACTGGTACTGCAGCCAAGCACGAAAATCTGTCCCTTTTTAGGCTTTGCTATACTAATGAGCTCTTCAGCAGCCGCTGCCAGCTCCTTAGCTATTTGCATATTTGTTTCCATTGTTGCTTTACTTCTTTTCTGTTTATTTTTCAGAAACGCAAAAATCGTTTAGGCTGCAACGCAAAGACGATTATTTTGCTTCCAAATCCATGATTTTATTTACACGGCGTTCATGACGGCCACCGGCAAATTCGGTTTCCAGCCAAGCATCGGTAATCATTTCTGCCAGACCTACGCCCAGAACACGTTCGCCCATGCAGAGAACGTTGGCATTGTTATGCTCGCGGCTCATTTTAGCGGAAAAAACATCACCGCACAGAGCAGCGCGAATGCCCTTGCATTTATTGGCAGCGATAGAAATACCAATACCGGTACCGCAAATCAGAATGCCCTTTTGCGCACCGCTGGCACCGCTGGTAATATCCTCGCACAGCTTAGCAGCATAGTCGGGATAATCTACGGAATCTTCGCTGTAGGTACCATGGTCAACAACCTCGATGCCTTTATCCTCTAAATATTTTTTGATATGCTCCTTCAGATGGAAGCCGCCATGATCACAAGCCATTGCAATTTTCATAAATAATCTTCTCCTCTCCTGCTTTTTAATGCCGGGATTATCTTTAACCTTTATTGTAACATAAATGACGGTAAATTTACATTATTTTTTAAATGCAGGCTGCCATTTTCCAGCGTTATAATCTGATAGCCCGCAGCCTTACGCAGGCGGTTCATAATTGCCAGTCCCAAGCCGTCCTCCTCTACGCCTTCGGCGAGGATGACGTCCGGACAGGTCCGGTCGAAATCGCGCAGCAGGTAGAATAAATCTGCCGCCAGCTGCTCGCGGCTGTCGCCCCAGCAGGAAAGCTGCAGCTGCTGCTTTTCGACAAGCGCTGCCAGCTCGCTCTCCAGCTCACGTCCGCAAAGCACGCCGACGGTTTTTCCTTCGGCCAAAGCCTTGGCAATAACCTGCGGCAAACATTTGCAGGCATCGCCTTCAAACAGGTACACAGGTGCTTTCGGCGCATAATGACGGTACTTCATACCAGGTGCCTTGGGCTTAAAGTTTTTATCTCCCTGCAGCGCCGGGTCGATTTCTACCGCACCCATAACCTCCGTCAGCATTTCATAGGTAATGCCGCCCGGTCGCAGGATAGTGGGAACAGCACTCGTTGTATCCACCACGGTGGATTCCAGACCGATGCCGCAGTTGCCGCCATCAAGCATACCGGCAATTTTACCCTGCATATCCTCCAGCACGTCCTGAGCATTCGTCGGGCTGGGACGTCCGGAAATATTGGCCGACGGCGCCGCAATAGGGCAATCACAGGCGCGGATAAAATCCTGGGCAAATTTATTGGACGGGAAGCGTACAGCGACAGTTTCCAAACCTGCGCTTACAGCGTCAGGCACAATAGCAGATTTGTTGACAATCAGTGTCAGCGGTCCCGGCCAAAAATGCTCCATGAGCTTTTTGGCATTAGCATTCAAGCCGGTAGTCAGCTGCGCAATATCTTCCTTTTTAGCAATATGCAGAATCAACGGATTATCGTTAGGTCTGCCCTTAGCAGCAAAAATCTTGGCTACAGCCTCAGGATTTAGTCCATCCGCACCCAGGCCGTAAACTGTTTCCGTCGGGAACGATACAACCTCGCCCGCACGGATCAGTGCCGCTGCCTCCTGCATAATCTCTTGATTATCAGAGTTCTTTTGTAATTTCCAGTAGGAGGTTTTCATATTTATCCTCACCCTCTTTTTCTTTTAACGCAAAAACCATGCGCGGTATGCCTGCATAGTCCAAGCGCACGGCAGTTTTGGCAAAGCCATGCTCCAAGCACAGCTTTTGTACCTCCTCGCTTTGGTCGATGCCTATTTCAAACGCCAGCAATCCATCCTCTGCCAGATGCTCCATAGCCTCGGCACAGATGCGGCGGTAAAAATCAAGTCCGTCCGCACCGCCGTCAAGTGCAGTGCGCGGCTCCTGCTGTACATCCTGCGCCAGCGTTGCAATATCGGCAGCAGGAATATACGGCGGATTAGAAACGATGATATCAAACTTTTTCTCTACAGGTACATTGCTGAACAAATCGCTTTGGCGGAAGGCCACACGCTTATCCACGCCGATAGCGGCAGCGTTTTCTTTCGCCACCGCCAAAGCCTCGTTGCTGATATCCACGCCCACGCCAACGGCAGCAGGCAGATAATCAAGCAGTGAAACGATAATAGCACCGCTGCCTGTACCGATATCCAATGCCTTTACGGCCCCGTCTGCGCGCAACATCGGCGCAGCCTTCACCAGGCTTTCCACCAACAGCTCCGTTTCCGGGCGCGGCACCAAGGTAGCAGGTGTAACCTTAAAGCTGTTGCGCATAAAAGCACGCTCGCCGATAATGTAGGCCAGCGGCTCATGCTTAGCGCGGCGCTCTACATATGAGCGCATCTTGTCGCGCTCCTCCTCACTGAGAGGCTTGTCAAACTCGGTATACAGCTTGATGCGTTCACATTTCAAGACAGCACAAAGCAGCACTTCGGCATCAAGGCGTGGATTTTCCACGCCCCTAGCCTCAAAGTGCTGCTTAGTCCAGTTTAAGATTTTCATAATCGTCCAAACCGGCTTATCCATTTTATTTCACCTGCCGTAATTGTTCGCTTTGCTTAGCAGTAATCAGCGCACTCAGCAGCTCGTCCAGATCACCGTTGACAATGCTGTCCAGCTTATGCAGTGTCAGACCGATGCGGTGGTCGGTAACGCGTCCCTGCGGATAGTTGTAGGTGCGGATACGCTCGCTGCGGTCGCCTGTGCCTACCTGGCTTTTGCGATCTTCGGCAGTAGCGGCACGCTGCTCCTCCTGCGCCTGCTCCAAAATACGCGCACGCAATACGCGCATACATTTTTCACGGTTCTTCAGCTGAGATTTTTCATCCTGGCACTGTGCTACAATGCCTGTCGGAATATGAGTAATACGAACTGCAGATTCGGTTTTGTTTACGTACTGGCCGCCGGCACCGCCTGCACGGTAGGTATCGACACGCAGGTCTGCAGGATTAATTTCTACGTCAACCTCTTCAGCCTCCGGCAGTACAGCTACGGTAACGGTAGAGGTGTGTACGCGTCCCTGAGATTCGGTTTCCGGCACACGCTGTACACGATGTACGCCGCTTTCGAATTTCATACGGCTGTAAACGCTGTCACCGCTGATTTGGAAAACGACCTCCTTAAAGCCGCCCAGCTCAGTCGGGCTGGAATCCATAACCTCAACGCGCCAGCCACGGGTTTCTGCATAACGCAGATACATACGGAAGAGAACACCGGCAAAAAGCGCAGCCTCATCACCCCCGGCACCGCCGCGAATTTCCACGATAACGTTTTTGTCATCGTTCGGGTCGGAAGGCAGCAAAAGAATCGTGAGCTTTTCCTCATATTCTTCAATCTGCGGTTTGAGCTCCTTCAGCTCCTCTTTGGCCATTTCTACCAATTCTTCGTCATCGCCCGCTGCCAGCAGCTCCTCTGCCTCATCACGAGCCTTAATCATATCGCGGTATTCACGGTAAGCGGTAACAATCGGTTCCAGCTTGGCATGCGCTTTGGTAGCCTTCAGCCAGTTGGTCTGGTCGGCAATAACCTCGGGGTCACTGATTTTTGCCTCTAAGTCTAAATATCTGTCTTCTAGTGCCTGCAATTTGTCGAGCATTAGAAATTCTCCTCTCAAGTGTTATGTTAGTCTTATAAATTTAATTCAAAGTGATTCGTTAAGAAAACATTCTCTCCTACAAGCGAAGTGTTCAATATAACGTTATTTTAAAGGCAGAATAGTGCAGGCCCCTCTCAGTCGCCCTACGGGCGCCAGCTCTCCCCAAGGATAGCCTCATAGATCAGCCTGCAAATCTATAAAATCACTTTTACTCTATAATTTCTTCAGGCGGCAGCACTGCCTTCAGCGAAGCAATCGCCACCTCAATCTGGCTGTCATCAGGCTGACGCGTAGTCAGCTTCTGCAGCAAAAGTCCCGGCATAATTGCCATATGCACCAGCTTATTATCGTTATGCGCACCGGCAAAACGAATAATCTCATAGCTGACGCCTGCAATTACCGGCATCAGCACTACGCGGGAGGCAATACGCTCCAGCAGGCTGGGCCAGCCCAGGAAGGTAAAAATAAACATGCTTATCAGCATGACAATCATCAGAAAGTTGGTACCGCAGCGCGGGTGCAGCGTACTGAACGGACGCACATTTTCTACACGCAGGGGCAGGCCTGCCTCATAGGTATAAATAGTTTTGTGCTCCGCACCGTGATACTGGAATACGCGCTGAATATCCTCCATCGAGGAAATCGCTGCAATATAGGCCAGGAAAATAACCATGCGCAGCACGCCCTCAGCCAGGTTAAGCATCATCGGATCTTCCGTCAGCTCGTGCAGAAAGCGCATAGACCAGGTCGGAATAACGATAAACAGACCTACAGCCAGCAATACGGAAGTAGCAATAGTCATCGCCATCTCCTTGCCTGTCAGCTGCTCGTCCTCTTCGCCTGAAACCTGTGCCGAATAGGCCAAGGCCTTGATACCGTCATATAATGATTCAAATAAAGCAATAACGCCGCGAAGCAGCGGTTTTTTCAAAATAGGATATTTATCACGGATACTGTTGACTGGATTTACATCCACGGCAATTTCTCCGTCAGGTTGGCGCACGGCAACGGCCACCTTATGCGGTCCGCGCATCATAACGCCCTCAATTACGGCTTGTCCGCCTACAGATAATTTTTTCGTGCTCATAGATATACTCCGTAAAACTAAATAAAGCAGAACCCGCATGTGCAAGCTCTGCCTTATTGTATAGATTATTGTTCTTTGTTGTAACGTTTGTTGAACTTCTCGATACGACCACGAGCAGCTACGTTACGTTGTTGACCAGTGAAGAATGGATGGCATTTAGAGCAAACATCCACGCGTAATTCTTTTTTAGTGCTACCAGTTACGAAGCTTGCACCACATGCGCAGGTAGCAGTAACTTCACCGTAATTCGGATGAATCTTTTCTTTCATTCTTTACACCTCTCTTTGCTAAGAACATTATATTCATAATTTAGAAGCTGCCTTGCTTGGCAAAGCGGCTTGCATTAACACTAGATTAGTGTAACATATCCTACAAGTAAACGCAAGCTATTTTTTACTAAAATCGGCAACACCCTGCAGATAATTAATAAACTGCTGCGCCGTACGTCCGGAAATGCCACCGTGATGCAGCTCCCACTTCCGCGCTTCGGCACAAAGGAAGTCGTCAGCAAGCTCCAGTCCCTGCTTTTTCGCCAGCTCGCAGACAATTTTGTAGTATTCCTTCTGCGTAGGCTGTCCATAATAAATCGTACAGCCGAAGCGGTTGACCAGAGAAAGCTTTTCCTGCATCGTATCCGACTTGTAAATGCCATCCTCCTGCGTTACATCGTTGCGGTCCTTCCACGTTTCATTAATCAGATGTCTGCGGTTAGAGGTAGCGTAAATCAAAATATTATCCGGACGCACCTCCAGACCGCCTTCGATGATAGCCTTCAGATATTTGTATTCGATTTCAAATTCCTCGAATGACAAATCATCCATATAGATAATAAAGCGGTAGTTGCGGTTTTTAATTTGGGCAATCACCTGCGATAAATCGCGGAACTGATGCTTGTAGATTTCAATCATCCGCAGGCCCTGATCATAATATTTGTTGATAAGCGCCTTAATGCTGCTGGATTTGCCTGTACCACTGTCGCCGAAAAGCAGCACATTATTTGCCGGGCGGCCTGCTACAAAAGCCTCCGTATTTTCCAGTAAGTGCTGCTTCTGGTCCTCATAACCGATAAGATCAGCAAAAGTAATCTGCTCCGTATTGGATATCGGCACCAACTCCGGCTCGCCCTGCTCCGCCTGCGCTATACGAAAGGCCTTGTTCAGACCAAGCTTGCCCACGCCGTAATCATGATAGAATTTAGTGACGCAGGCGAAAAACTCATCAGCATCGGCAGCCTTTTCCAAAGCAGTGCTGAGTGCCTGCACCTTGTCGCTGATATTTTTGTTGTAACGACGCTCCTGCTTCACCACAGCCTGATAATTGCCGATTAACGAAAAGCCGTTAATCCCCAGTACACGCTCCAGCTCGCTGAAATCATAGGCAAACAGCTGCTGAAAAATTTTAAAGTCATGCTTGGCAAACTGATTAACGCTGCCATCGCAGGCACCAACCTTTTCACAGGTAATGGCAAAGGGATTTTCACAGCTGACGAGCAAAAACGCCAGATAATTATGCCAAAGATTTTTGTCAAAGCCATAAACGGTGCCAATATCAAGCAGCTTATGTATCTGCTCATAAATTTCCGCTGTCAGTTCCTCGCGGTTATAATCACCTGCTGAAAATTCAGCGCAGATTTCTGCCAACGGCTCCAGCAAATTGTCCGCCGGCAGATTGCGGTAAATAACTAATTGTGATACAAGCTTATGCATATCTTTCCCCTCAAATATCTCTATTTTATAAATTCAAATTTCTCTGTATCGAACATGCCCATATCTGTAATACGCAGCTTGGGAATAACCGGCAGCGCCATAAAGCTCAGGCTGATGAACGGGTCGATGCCGTCCGATACACCCTGCGCATGTGCCTTCGCCGCAATCTCATCAAGACTGCCGATAAGCTCTTCGGCAGGCGCGCTGCTCATCAGGCCGCAGATATTCAGCGGCAGTGTATCGATAACCTCGGTGCCCTTGACCAAGGTATAACCGCCCTGTACGCGTACCAGCTCCTTAGCAGCAGCATTCATTGCTTCCGAACCGGTGCCGATAACAATCAGGTTGTGTGAATCGTGTGCCACCGTTGTCGCTACTGCGCCGTCCTTCAGCCCGTAACCACGCAAGAGGCCGAGTCCCACATTACCGGTGCCGTGATGTCTTTCCAGTACGGCAATCAGGTGCACATCGCCTTTTTCCAAAGCAGAGGCAATATCCTTGCCCATAATAGTACTCTTCTCGGTAAAAATTTCACCGGGAAGCATAGTGATAACAGGATATTCCCTGTCATCGGCAAAATGCGATAAAGCGAAGGTATCGGCATCAAATGCTGCAGGCTTCACGCTGCCCTGCAGGCTGGCGTTAGACGTAACAGGCGTAATCTTTTCGCAGGCCTTGAGTGCATCCACGCCCTTATGGAAAACAGCCTGCGGCGTAAGGCTTTGCAGGTTGTCAAAAACTACCAAATCCGCCTGCCAGCCGGGAGCAACGGCACCCACGCGGTGCAGGCCGTAAATACGTGCTGCGTTGATAGTTGCCAGACGTATAGCACGCACAGGCTCCATACCCAATTCTATCGCCATTTGTACGCAGTGACGGATAGTGCCCTCGCGGCGGATATCGGCAAGATGCTTGTCATCTGTGCAGAAGGCCAGACTGCTTACATCAATACCTTCTTCAATAACGCCGCGCAAAATTGTCGTCAGATTACGCGAAGCACTGCCCTCACGCACCAGCAATGCCAGACCGTTACGCAGCTTTTCCTTCGCTTCTTCCCAGCTGATGCTCTCATGGTCGGTATCAATGCCGCTGGCAACGTAGGCTGCCAGCTCCTTGCCACGCACGCAGGGTGCGTGGCCGTCGATTACACGGCCCAAACTTTGGAACAGGTCCAACTTTTTCTGTACCTCGGCGGAATTATAAATAACACCGGGCACGTTCATCATCTCGCCCATGCCGAGTACACCGGGCTCATTAACAAGCTTAATCATATCGCGCGCATCCATCACGCAGCCGCTGTGCTCGAAGCGTGTAGCAGGCACGCAGCTAGGCAGGTTCACATAATAGTTCAGCGGCATCTGGCCGCCGGCCTCCAGCATATAGTGAATACCTACCGCACCTGCTACGTTGGCAATTTCATGCGGGTCGGTAATCAGCGTAGTTACGCCCCAGCGTAGCTCCTCAGCGCAGTAATGCTCAGGCACAGCCATCGAGCTTTCTACATGGCAATGTGCATTAATCAGACCGGGGGCAACATATGCTCCCTTCAGGTCGATGATTTTTTCTGCCTTGTCATAGCTGCCGACACCGGCAATCATGCCCTCGGCAATAGCAACATCAGCTTCGTAAATTGTTTCGGTCAGCACGTCAACAACCCTGCCGTTCTTCAAGAGAATATCAGCAGGGCTGTTACCGAGTGCGACCGCTCTTACACGGTCCATCATATTTTTTACCTCAATCCTTTTACACGTAAATATATTTCAGGATAAAGATTACTGCCAGCACATATACAATCCAGCTGGTTTTTTTGTTTTTGTATTCACCGCTGAGCAGGTTAATTGCCACATAGGAGATAACGCCCATGGAAATACCTTCGGAAATAGAATACATAAAGGGCATTGCTACAGCTGCGATAAAAGCAGGAATAGCTTCGGTCATATCGTCAAAGTCTACATTCAGCAGGCTGCTTACCATCAAAAAGCCTACAATTACCAGTGCCGGAGCAGTAGCAAAGGCAGGAATTGCCAGGAAGATAGGTGCAAAGAACAAGCTGAGGAAGAAGAGAACAGCTGCAGTAACAGCAGTCAGACCTGTACGGCCGCCGACAGCAACGCCAGCGCTGCTTTCTACGAAGGTAGTAACGGTGGAAGTACCCAGCAACGCACCACCGGTAGTAGCGATAGAGTCAGCCAGCAGAGCGCCTTCAATCTTCGGCAGCTTGCCGTCCTTGTCTAGCATTTTAGCCTTGGAAGCAACACCGATCAGAGTGCCGAGAGTATCAAACAAATCTACAAACATGAAGGAAAGCATGATTGTAATGAAGTTAAAGGTGAAGATAGCACTGAAATCCAGCTGCATGAAGGTTGGTGCCAGGCTGGGAACGGAAATACCGTTAGCAAAGCTGGGCATAACGGAGAACATGCCGAGCTTCGGATTCGGTACATAAATACCGGTCAGCTCGCAAATCATGCCTAAGCCCCAGGTAACCAGAATACCAACGAGGATACCGCCGGGAACCTTTTTCGTCATCATTACCGCAGTAAGCAGAATACCGATAAGTGCCAGCAAAGCACCGATACCGGTGGAACAGAAGGTGCCGTCTGCCAAAGCAGCCTTAAACGGATACAGGCCGACAAGAGTCGGTCCGGCAACAACGAGCTTAGAATTCTGCAAGCCGATAAAGGTGATGAACAGACCGATACCGCTGGTAACGCCAAACTTCAGCGCAGGCGGAATGGAGTTGAACAACGCCTCGCGCACCTTAGTCAACGACAGAACAATGAACAGAACACCTTCAACAAAAACTGCTGCCAACGCAACCTGCCAGCTGTAACCCATCTGTCCTACAACAGTATAAGCAAAAAAGGCGTTCAGGCCCATACCGGGAGCCAGGGCAAAGGGATAGTTAGAGAACAGCGCCATCAGCAGAGTACCAAGACAAGCACCCAAAGCAGTAGCGGTAAATACAGCACCCGCATCCATACCGGCAGCACTTAAAATGCCGGGGTTAACAGCTAAAATATAAGCCATCGTCATAAAGGTGGTGATACCGGCAAGAATTTCTGTGCGGACATCCGTCTGATGTTCCTTCAGGCGAAATGTTTTTTCCAAAAAGTCTGTCATTATTATAGCCTCCTATGCTATCTATTTGCCCAAGCTGCAGGGCCCGGGCACAATAATAAAGATTAAGACTGCCTGCACAGCCGTCAAGCCATTAATATGTTAAAATCTCCGGACCGTTTTCTGTAATCAGAATCTGATGCTCCCATTGAGCGGAAAGACTGCCGTCACAGGTATAAACAGTCCAGTTATTGGCTTCGTCAACAAAGATATCTCTGTGTCCCATGTTAATCATAGGCTCAATAGTAAAAATCATTCCCGGTACAAGCACCATACCGGTTTTGCGTTTGCCTACATGGCAGACGAACGGATCCTCATGGAATTCTACACCAACGCCGTGGCCGCCGAATTCTTCGACAACGGAATAGCCGTGCTTATGTGCTAGCTTAGAAACAGCAGCTCCGATATCTCCCAGAAAACCCCAAGGCTGAGCTGCTTCAATACCGCGCAGCAGACATTGCTTGGTGATTGCAACCAAATCTGCAGCCGGCTTAGCAACCTTGCCAATCATAAACATACGGGATGCATCAGCATAATAGCCATTGTAGATAGTAGAAACGTCTACATTCACAATGTCACCGCTGCGCAGCACGTCATGCTCGCTGGGAATGCCGTGGCAAACCTGGTCATTGATAGAGGTACACACGCTCTTCGGGAAACCCTCATAACCCAACGGTGCAGGGATAGCGTTATGCGCTACTGTATATTCGTAAACGATTCTGTCGATATCAGCAGTAGTCATACCTGCCTTAATATATTTGGCAACCTCATCCAATACACCGGTATTGATTTTGCAGGCTGCACGGATACCTGCAATCTGCTCCGGGGTTTTAATCATATCGCGGTCAGGAACCTCGCAGCCCTGAGCCTGCAGCAACGCAATTTTGGCATCATTCATTTTGTGGCAATCTGCATATGCTTTACCGCTGCCACACCAACATAATTCTTGGTCCAAAGAAAACACTCCTTATCTAAATAATTGTTACAACTTGTACATTACAACCTTATAACTTCTATTTTACCACATATTTAAGGGAAAAATCACATTTTTGGCTTAAAATTCTCTTACAACGTTCGGTTTTTTGTGTTAAAATTATTTTATATGACTCAATATTAAGAAAGGAAATTTTTATGGAAGCATATGCAATGTATTTTATCGATTTAATTCTGCACCTGGACAAGCATCTGCCAGAAATTATGATGGCCTACGGTCATCTGATTTACGCCATCCTGTTCATGGTAGTGTTCTGCGAAACCGGTCTGGTAGTCACCCCGTTTTTACCGGGCGATTCGCTGCTTTTCGCCTGTGGCGCCCTTGCCGCTGCCGCACCCGAAGGCATGGATATTAAAATTATCGTGCCCATCTTTTTAGTTTCGGCTGTGCTGGGCGACGCCTGCAATTATATGATAGGCGAGCATCTCGGTATGCATATGATTAAGAAGAATATCATTAAGAAAGAGCATGTCGACAAGGCCAGCGCATTTTATGACAAGCATGGTCATAAGGCAATTTTTCTGGCCCGCTTTGTGCCGATTGTGCGTACCTTTGCACCCTTCGTTGCCGGCATCGGCAAAATGCACTACCTGACCTTTGCTCATTACAATGTCATCGGTGCCGTAGTGTGGGTATTTCTCTTCGTCGGCGGCGGTTACTTCTTCGGTAACATCCCTGCCATCAAGCATAATTTTACGCTGGTAACTTTGGGCATCATCGTCTTCTCCCTGCTGCCTGTGTTATATGAATTCGTAGGCAAGAAAATTTTAGGCAAGAAATAAGAAGGTCTTAGAATTTTGGTAACAGGCTCTCCCCAAGGAGAGCCTTTACACAGTTAAACTCCAAAGTACATATATAAATTTTAAAAATTGAGGGTGATTTAAAATGACTTATCGTTTTAACAGTGATTACACCGAAGGCTGCCATCCTGCCGTCCTTGAAAAACTCGTGCAAACCAACATGGAACAGACTGACGGCTACGGCCTTGATCCATACTGCGACGAAGCACGCAAATTGATTAGAGAAGCCTTCGCCTGCCCGAACGCTGACGTACATTTTCTCGTTGGCGGCACCCAAACCAACCTGACGGTTATCTGCGCTGCCTTGCGTCCGCATCAGGCTGTTTACGGCGCTGTTCCCAGCCATATTAATACGCATGAGGCCGGTGCTATTGAGCATGTAGGCCACCGCGTACTGCCACTTCCGAGCGAGGACGGCAAGCTAACCGCAGAGCAAATCCGCCACGAATGGAAAATGTACGATACTGATCCAAGCCGTGAGCATTGGGCACAGCCGAAAATGGTTTATATCTCCCAGCCGACTGAAATCGGCAGCATGTACAGCAAAAAGGAGCTGCAGGATTTATACCAGGCCTGCAAGGATTGCGGTCTTTACCTCTTTGTTGACGGCGCACGCTTAGGCTATGTTCTCGGCGCTCCCGACAACAATATGACTGCTGCAGACTTGGCAGCAAACTGCGACGTTTTCTATATCGGCGGCACCAAATGCGGCCTGCTCTTCGGCGAAGCAGTTGTTATTTTGAACGATGCACTCAAGCCCGACTTCCGCACTATTGCTAAGCAATGCGGTTCTATCATGGCCAAAGGACGTCTGCTTGGCGTACAGTTCGGCGCAATTATGAAGGATAATCTTTACAGCAAAATCTGCGGTAAAGGCACACTGCAGGCGCTGAAAATCCGTGATGCACTGTTAGCCAAAGGCTTCAAGTTCGTTACCGAATCCCCCACCAACCAACAATTTGTTATCATGACTCCGGCACAGTTTGAAAAGCTGAGCGAGGAATTTGCTCTCAGCCATATTGCTTACCTGGAGGACGGCAATTACAGCGTGCGCATCTGCACCAGTTGGGCAACCAAGGACGAAGAGGTTGACAGACTCATTGCTATGATTAATGAGCTGTAAGCTTGACAGAAAACGTAAATTTGCTATAATAAAGACAAAGAGAGACTCTGACAGTGGTGTGTCAGCCCTCTCTGTTGATTGTTGTTATTTGACAAAAGGCTGACATTGACCTCTAATGTCGGTCTTTTGTTATATTGTAAGCAAAACTACTTACGTGTAGACATAATGGTCGCAATAAGCAAACCAAATGTTAACATTATCTGTAACGCTTCGGCTACTGTCATGCTCCCACCTCCTTACGGAGGAACCGACCTGTCAGAATCTCTAGTGTTATTATAACAGCTATCCTATTTATTGACAATATGTTCATAAAAATAAAAAGACGGTCGTTCGACCGTCTTTTATTTTGCTCTTTTTACTTCAACTTTTCTACAACGCTCTGCAGTTTTTCCTGCCAGTCGGCGCAATAATCCGCACCGCCCTGCGCGCAGTCGCTCTTGCCGCCGCCACGGCCGCCAAAAGCTTCGTTGAGCAGCTTAATAACACTACGGCAATCGCCTGCAGTATCAGCCCCCAAAGCAACTGCGTAGCTGATGCGCTCAGGCTGCACTGCTACCAAAAGGCTCAGCGTGTTTTTCAAGGCAGTAACCTTCGGCAGAAAGGCTTTGATATCCTTGGCATCGTGACCTTCCATAGGCAAAGCCAAAACCTTTACTCCATCAGCATTCACCGGTGCAGCAGCATATGTTTCCTGTAGCTTTTCCTCTTCAATCTTCAGCAGCTTGCTCTTGGCAATGTCAAGCTGTGCCAGCAAATCATTTTTCTGCTTATTTACGGCAGCAGGTACCTGCTCAGGCTTTACGGAAAGACTTGCAGCGACGCTAAGTAATGTGCTGTTCTTGGCGTCCGCATCAAGCAGCGCTCTGCGGCCGCAGACAAACTCTACTCGGCAACCACCCTTATGCTTTTCATGACGGATGACCTTAACACTGCCCAGCATCCCCGTAAATGGTGGATGCGTACCGCAGCAGGTACAGATATCGGCATCCTCAACGGAAACGATACGCAGCGTGCCTGTCAGCTTGCTGTTGAACTTACGCATTTTATCCTTCAGCTTGACAGCCTCTGTGCTGTCCATATAGCTGATATGTACCGGGCGATTCTCCCAGATGATTTCATTCGTATATAATTCTGCCTGCAGCAGCTCCTCGTCCGTCAGCTCCTTATCAAGGTCAATGAAAACATCGTCCTCATTCATATGAAAGCCGATGTTGTTGGCCTTAAACAGCTTCCAGCAGGCGTAGGACAAAAGATGCTCGCCCAAATGCTGCTGCATTCTGTCCAGACGCACAGGCCAGTCCAGCACAGCCTCTGCCTCGGCGCCAACCTCCAACGGCTTGTCGCACTCATGGTAAATGTGACCATCCTTTTCACTTACATGGCTTACGACCGCATCAGCCAGCTTACCTCTGTCACTCAGCTGACCGCCGCCCTCCGGAAAGAAAACCGTCTGGTCAAGCTCAACCAGATATTTGCCATCCTTAGGCGTGCAGGCCGTAACCTTCGCCACGCACTGTTTGAGCAAAGAATTATTTTCAAAAAGCTTAATTGTCATTTTTTATTCCCCCTCATGAAATCTCTCTGTCTCTAATAACCATTATTGTATCACTAATTTGCTAAAGTGTGTTATAATCAGTTATACAAGTCCAAAAAAATTCTATTGAAGCGAATAAGGAGCAATAAATGTTTCAAAATTTACTATTTGATTTAGACGGTACCCTGACAAATTCCGCCGAGGGCATAACAAAATGCGTACAATACGCCCTGCGCGCTCAAAATATTGAGGAGCCTGATTTAAAAAAGCTGGAGGTTTTCATCGGCCCGCCCCTGCGCGACAGCTTTATCAAATACTACGGCATGACCAGAGAAGAGGCTGAGGCCGGTGTAGAAAAATATCGTGAACGCTATACCGATATCGGCATCTGGGAAAACAAAGTTTATCCCGGTATCATGGAATTATTGGCTGACCTGCAGAAAGATGGCCGCCGCCTCGGCATGGCTACCGCCAAGCCGGAGGTTTTTGCACTGCGAATTGCCGAACGCTTTGGCTTCAACCCCTATCTGGAAGATATCACCGGCTGCAGCCTGGACGGCAAAACAGACAAGAAAGCTTTAGTAGTTGCTGCCGCTCTGGAAAAATGGCAGCTTACTACACCCGAAGCTAAAAATACTGTAGCACTTATCGGTGACCGCCGCGAAGACGTTCTCGCCGCTCACGCCAACGGCATCGCCTGCATCGGCGCAGGCTTCGGCTTCGGCAGCTACGAGGAACTGTCAGAAGCAGGTGCCGATTACTATGTTGCCGATGTTCCGGCATTAGCACGCTTCCTGCTGAATAAAGATTAAAATTAACTCAACACTTACAGGTGATAAGATTATGCATATTTACGCAATAGGTGACCTGCATTTATCAGGCGAACCGGCAAGCAAGCCCATGGAGGTTTTCGGCGAGCATTGGCGCAACCATAAAGAAAAGGTTGCCGCTAATTGGCAAAACACCGTAACCGCACAGGACACCGTTATTGTCTGCGGTGATATTTCCTGGGCCATGACTTTGGAAGAAGCAGCACAGGATTTAGACTGGTTGGCGCAGCTTCCCGGACGCAAGCTGCTGCTGCGCGGCAACCACGATTACTGGTGGAGCAGCCTGAGCAAAATGCAGCAGCGTTACGGCGCTCATTTTGAATTCCTGCAGAATGACTGCATTATGGTAGAGGATATTGCTGTCTGCGGCACCCGCGGCTGGCTCCTGCCCTCAGCCGAAAGCTTCAGTGACGCCGACAGAAAAATCTATAACCGCGAGGGAATCCGCTTGGAGCTTTCCCTGCAGCAGGCTCATAAAATGCAGGCTCAACAGATAATTACGGCCTTTCACTATCCTCCGCTCTTTGCGCGCACGGAGCACACCTGCTTTACTAATCTGATGCTGCAGTACGGTGTGCAGCACTGTGTCTACGGCCACATTCACGGTGAAAACCACATTCCCGTTTTTGAAGGATTGCGCGAAGGAATCAACTACAAGCTGGTTTCCTGCGATACGCAAGGCTTTCAGCTTTACAAGGTAATATAACAGTGAAACTTCGCTGACAAACAGACAGGCTCCCCTGAACGAATCGTTCAGGGGAGCTTTTTGTATACAAAAACAAGCCCTCGAATTTCTTCGAGAGCTTGCCATTTACGTTCATTTAATTATTTAGGATAGTTGCTGTTGGAGTTTTCTTTCAGCATAACGTCATGTGCGCCGCCTTCAACCAAGCTGGTTGCGGAAACCAGAGTCAGCTTAGCCTTCTCCTGAAGCTCGCGGATGTTCAGAGCACCGCAGTTGCACATGGTGGAACGAACCTTAGCCAAAGTCAGGTTTACGTTATCCTTCAGGCTGCCTGCGTACGGAACGTAGGAGTCAACGCCTTCTTCAAAGGACAGCTTAGCTGCGCCGCCCATGTCATAACGTTGCCAATTACGTGCACGGCTGGAACCTTCGCCCCAGTATTCCTTCATGTAGGTACCGTTAATGTTAACCTTGTTGGTCGGGCTTTCGTCGAAACGAGCGAAGTAACGGCCAAGCATCATGAAGTCAGCGCCCATAGCCAGAGCCAGAGTCATATGGTAGTCATAAACGATACCACCGTCGGAGCATACAGGAATGTATACGCCGGTTTCTTCGAAGTATTCGTCACGAGCCTTGCAAACGTCAATCAAGGCAGTTGCCTGGCCACGGCCGATACCTTTTTGTTCACGGGTAATGCAGATAGAACCGCCGCCGATACCAACTTTAATAAAGTCAGCGCCAGCCTCAGCCAAGAAGCGGAAGCCTTCAGCGTCTACTACGTTGCCTGCACCAACCTTAACGCTGTCACCGTAGTGCTCACGGATCCAGTCCAGAGTGATTTTCTGCCATGCGCTGTAGCCTTCGGAGGAGTCAATGCAGAGTACGTCTACGCCTGCATCAATCAATGCGGGAACACGCTCAGCATAGTCGCGGGTGTTGATACCTGCGCCAACGATGTGGCGTTTTTTGCTGTCCAGCAACTCCAACGGATATTCCTTATGAGTTGCATAGTCTTTACGGAATACCATGTACAGCATACGGCCGTCGTCATCAACGATAGGCAGAGTGTTGAGTTTTTTCTCCCAGATGATATCGTTAGCCTGTTGCAGGGTGGTATCTTTCGGAGCATAAACCATTTTGTCAATCGGAGTCATGAAGTCACGAACCTTAGCATCCATAGACATACGGCTCGGACGATAGTCACGGCTGGTAACAATGCCTTCCAGCTTGCCGTTAGCGGTACCATCGCTGGTAACAGCAACAGTGGAGTGCCCGGTGCGTTCCTTCAGTGCCAGGATGTCAGCCAGAGTGCTGTCCGGACGGATATTGGAGTCGCTGCTTACAAAGCCTGCGCGATAGCCTTTAACGCGAGCAACCATAGCAGCTTCGTCCTCTACGGATTGAGAACCATAGATGAAAGAAACGCCGCCCTCTTTGGAAAGAGCTACAGCCAGCTTTTCGCCGGAAACAGCCTGCATGATAGCAGAAACCATCGGGATGTTCATAGTAATTGCCGGCTCTTCACCTTTTTTGTATTTAACCAGCGGCGTACGCAGGTCTACATTGGCGGGGATACATTTTTCAGAGGAATAACCGGGAACTAACAGGTACTCACTAAATGTGTGAGCAGGTTCATCATAATAAAAAGCCATTCTTTCATCATCCTTTTCTTAATAATTTTTTTGTTTACCACAGCCAAAGCAACTGTTAATCATGTAACATAATTACTTGAAAAAATTGCTTTTCTGAGGTCCGAGTAGGTATTTTATCTATTTTACCTCTTTAAGGCTCTCCATGCAATATCTTTTCTGCAAAAAGCGCCATTAAAATTAATTTTTTCTACAGCAGTATATGCACGGTCACGTGCAGCCTTGATATTTGCGTCTACGGCAGTTACACCAAGTACACGTCCGCCGTTGGTAAGAACCTTAGCACCGTCAGCCTTGGTACCTGCGTGGAATACAACAACGTCTTTATCTGCAGCAGCGTCAGCCAGACCGGTAATTTCCATGCCCTTAGCATAGCTTTCAGGATAACCGCCGGAAGCCATTACTACGCATACAGCAGCCTTGTCATACCAGCCGAAGTCTACCTGATCAAGAGTACCTGTAGCGCAGGCCAACATAATTTCAGCCAGGTCGCCGTCAAGCAGAGGCAACACTACCTGAGTTTCGGGGTCACCGAAGCGGCAGTTGAATTCTACAACCTTCACGCTGTCGCCCTTAATCATCAGACCAGCATAGAGGCAGCCCTGATAAGGCATGCCTTCCGCTGCCATTGCAGCGATAACGGGCTTCAGAATCAGCTCGGTTGCTTTTAAGCGCAGCACGTCGGTCATAACCGGAGCGGGAGCATAGGTGCCCATACCGCCGGTATTAGGACCTTCGTCACCGTCAAATACGCGCTTGTGGTCCTGAGAAGCAATCATCGGCACAATGGTTTTGCCGTCGGTAAATGCCAGGAGAGAAGCCTCCTCGCCTTCCATGTATTCTTCCAGAACGAGGCGTGCGCCTGCATTGCCGAATTTATGGTCAGCCATCATTTCATCGATAGCGTCAAGTGCTTCCTGCTTAGTCATAGCAACAACAACACCCTTGCCTGCAGCAAGACCGTCAGCCTTAACTACGATAGGCGCGCCCTTTTCTTCAACGTAAGCCTTGGCGGTTTCGATATCCTCGCAAATTTTGAAGAAGGCGGTAGGAATATTATATTTTTCCATCAGCTCTTTGGAAAATGCCTTGGAACCTTCCAGCTGCGCTGCAGCCTTAGAAGGACCGAACACCGGCAGACCGCGGCGTTTGCAAACATCCGCAAGACCTGCAACAAGCGGTGCTTCCGGACCTACAACGGTCAGGTCAATGCTCTTTTCCTCAGCGTAATCTGCTACGCCCTCCAGATTTTCAACATCCAGAGCAATGCATTCACATTTAGGCAGCAGTGCCATGCCCGGGTTGCCGGGAGCAGCATAAATTTTTTCAACCTTAGGGCTTTGCGCAAGCTTCCACGCTAAAGCGTGTTCGCGGCCGCCGCCACCGATTAATAAAATATTCATGGTTATTTCTCCAGTTGCTTCTTCAGATATTCGCTGATCATTGCATCGTATTCAGCAGTATGAGTAAAGGCTTCCAGTGCCAGCTCCTTGCGGGTGCGTGCATCAACGTCGCCTTCTTTAGCGAGCATTTCCATTAAGCCGGCATAACGGCTAGGATAGGTTACGATAACAACGTCTTTGAAGTTTTTAGCGCTGGCACGTACCATTGCCGGACCGCCGATATCAATGTTTTCAATTGCCTCAGCCTCGGTTACGCCGGGTTTGGCAACAGTTTCGCGGAAGGGATAAAGGTTAACAACAACCAGGTCAATCGGGGTAATGTCATGCTCAGCCAAAGCCTTCATATGCTCCGGATTGCTGCGTACAGCCAGGATTGCGCCATGAATTTTCGGGTTCAGAGTTTTTACACGGCCATCCATGATTTCCGGGAAGCCGGTTACATCACTTACATAGGTTACAGGAATGCCTGCTTCCTTAATAGCCTTCATGGTGCCACCGGTAGAAATAATTTCTACGCCGTTGTCACTCAGGAATTTTGCCAGCTCTACAATGCCGGTTTTATCACTAACGCTTAATAATGCTCTTTTAATTTTCATGCTTTAACCTTTACCTTTCTGCCTTCGATTGTCAGCTTTCCTTCTGCCCAAAGCTTTAAAGCCTCCGGCATTGCGATATGCTCCTGTACCAGAATACGGTCAGCCAGAGTATCCTCGGTGTCGTCATCCATAACAGGAACAACCTTCTGCAGGATAATCGGGCCGCTGTCAGTGCCTGCATCGACAAAATGAACGGTGCAGCCGCTGAATTTTACACCGTAGTCCACAGCCTGCTTCTGGCCGTGCAGACCGGGGAAGCTCGGGAGCAGCGCCGGATGAATGTTAATAATCTTATGCTGCCATTTATTTACGAAATCAGCGCTCAGAATACGCATAAAGCCTGCGAGAACTACTAGCTCGCAGCCCTCTGCCTCCAGAGCAGCGTTGATTTTTGCTTCAAATTCTTCTTTGGAAGCGCAAGCCTTACGCTCTACGGCAACGGTTTTAATATCGGCCTTTTGCGCACGCTCCAAAGCAAAAGCATCAGGCTTATCGCTGATTACAACCGCGATTTCCAGCGGCAGATAGCCATCAGCGATACGGTCCATAATTGCCTGCAGATTACTGCCGCGACCGCTTACAAGTACGCCGATTTTATGCACCGAAAACGCCGCCTTTCATAATCGTTTCTTTGTGTCCGGGAACAACCTTGCCCAGCTCATAGAAGGTTTCGCCCTCAGCCTTCAGGTGAGCGCGTACAGCGTCAGCCTCAGACGGGTCAACAACCAATACCATGCCTACGCCCATGTTGAAGGTGCGGTACATTTCAGCCCAAGGCACATTGCCCCATTCCTGCAGCTTTTTGAAGACAACAGGAACTTCCCAAGCCTCGGCATTTACCTCAGCATCGCAATCTTCGGGCAGAATGCGGGGAATATTATCATAGAAGCCGCCGCCGGTGATATGTACCATACCGTGCAAATCGAAGTTTTCAATCAGCGGCAGGCAGGTTTTCGGATACAGACGAGTCGGAGTCAGCAGCTTTTCGCCCAAGGTGCAGCCAAATTCCGGTACTTCGGTATCCATAGTATAACCCATAGCCTCAAAGCAGATTTTACGTACAAGGGAGAAGCCGTTGGAATGCACTCCGCTGGAGGGCAGGCCCAAAAGCACGTCGCCGGCCTTAACCTTGTCACCGGTAATCATTTTGCTCTTCTCAACTACGCCAACACAGAAGCCTGCGATATCGTATTCGCCTTTGGAGTAGAAGCCGGCCATTTCGGCAGTTTCGCCGCCGATAAGAGCACAGCCGCTTTCCTTGCAGGCATTGGCAACACCCTTAACGATGTTGGCAACCTTTTGGGAATCAACCTTATCTACTGCAATGTAATCCAGGAAGAACAAGGGCTCTGCGCCTTGTACCAGGATATCGTTAACGCACATTGCTACAGCATCCTGACCGATAGTATCATGCTTATCAGCCATGAAAGCCAGCTTCAGTTTAGTGCCTACGCCGTCAGTACCGCTGACGAGCACAGGCTCCTTGTATTTGCCGCTGTTTAAAGCAAACAGGCCGCCAAAACCGCCCAGATCACCGATAACCTCAGGTCTGTAGGTAGCACGTACGCTGTCCTTCATTAATTCTACTGCTTTATTACCAGCATCAATATCTACACCGGCATCAGCATAAGTAAGTTGTTTCTTTTCCTCGCTCATGAGCCTTCCTCCTGTTATTCAATAATGCTTTCAGGTTCTGCTTTGATTACACTATCTGCGTTATCGGGATATTTAGCGCTGAAGCAAGCACAGCACAAACCTTCGGGGTCAATTTTATCAATAGCACGTTTCATGCCATCCATAGAAATATAATGCAGACTGTCTGCCCCAATATAACGGCAGATTTCATTTTCCGTACAACGTGCCGCAATCAGCTCCTTGCGCTCGGAGGTATCAATACCATAGTAGCAGCTGTCTGTTACCGGGGGAGAAGAAATGCATACATGCACCTCACGTGCGCCTGCCTCCTTCAGCAGTTTAACAATCTTGCCGCTGGTAGTGCCGCGAACGATGGAGTCATCGACCATGACAACAGATTTTCCTTCTACAACGCTGCGTACCGGGTTCAGCTTCAGACGTACTGCATTAGCACGTTGCTTTTGCGTCGGCTGAATAAAAGTACGGCCTACATAACGGTTTTTGGTAAGACCTTCCAGGAAGGGAACACCGGCCTCCATAGCATAGCCGATTGCCGCCGGAGTACCGCTATCAGGAACGGATATAACGATATCCGGATGAATATCAGGAGTTTCCTTAGCCAACTCGCGTCCCATCTGGATACGTGCATCATATACAGATTGGTTGTCGATGATACTGTCATTACGAGCAAAGTAAACATATTCAAAAATACAGTGCGCAGGCTTTGCCGGTTTGTTTTCAGCCCACATCATGCTGCGCGGTTCGGAGTTATCGCTGTCGATAATAATCATTTCGCCGGGCTTAACATCGCGTACCAGCTCTGCACCAACCAAGTCAAAAGCACAGGATTCGGAAGCAACGCACCAGCCGTTTTCCATCTTACCGAGTACCAGCGGACGGAAGCCGTAGGGATCGCGTACAGCGATGATTTTATTATCAGTCAACAGCAGAATAGCAAAAGCACCCTTGATCTGGTTAACAGCCTCTGCTACACGCTCTTCAATAGTCGGACGTGCACTGTAGGCAATCAAGTTCAATACAACCTCACTGTCAACAGTAGTATTAAATACTGCGCCTTCCTTAGCCAGGTTAGCACGCAGCTGACCGGCATTAGTCAGGTTACCGTTGTGGCTCAGTGCAAGGTTACCGCCGTCAAAATAAACCTTCAGCGGCTGAATGTTATACGGCATGCTGGCACCGGTAGTGGAATAACGTACGTGGCCGATGGCCGCATAACCCTGCAAATCAGCAACGCCGTCCTTGAAAACATCGGCAACGAGGCCCATGCCCTTTTTAATTTTCATACGCTCGCCGTCAGTAACAACAATACCGGTACTTTCCTGGCCACGATGCTGCAGCGCATACAGGCCCCAATAGGTGTTGAGTGCTACATCTTCATTATGACTGAAGATACCAAAGACACCGCACTCCTCATGCAGCTTGTCTTCGCTAAAATTTTGCTCCTCGAAAATCTGCTCCACAATTTTTCTCCTTAATTTTAGTTTTTAGTTATCAATTGTCAGTTATTAGTGGTTAGTTATAAGTGATCAGTGATCAGTAATTAGTTATTAATGTTTAGCAGTCAGTTTCTATCCACTATCCACTATCCACTATTCACTATTACAGGTGTAAATCCTTAAACTCCTGCGCAGGAACGCCACGCATGGAAGCCAGCTTTTCACCCTTAGCTCTTACTTCTTCACGCATTGTTGCACGATGCTCTGCCAGCTTTTCTACCAGCTCCGGATATTTTACGGAAAGAATCTGAATTGCGAACAATGCAGCATTCTTAGAACCATTGATGGCCATCGTTGCAACAGGTACACCGGAAGGCATCTGTACAAAGCTCAGCAGTGCATCCATACCAGCCAACGGTGTTGCATTAATAGGAATACCGATGACAGGAACGGTAGTAAAGGCAGCGATGAAACCACCCAGATGAGCAGCTGCGCCGGCTGCGGCAATAATTACCTCTACGCCACGGTCACGGGCACCCTTAGCAAAGTTCTGTACTACGTCCGGAGTACGGTGAGCGGAAGCAACTACTACTTCAGTTTCAACGCCAAACTCCTTCAGAGTTTTTTCTGCAGCCTCAAGTACAGGCCAATCAGAATTACTACCCATGATAATTGCAACTTTCATTGAAATCTACCTCCCAAAAATTACTTGTAGAAACAATAAAACCCAAGCAGAAAGCTGTTCAGTTTCGAAATCCTGTGCAAAATCTAACCCGGGTTCTCAATCACTTAAATAATTCACTTTAATTATACCAATCCAACGCGTAAACGTCAAATAAACTGTGAACTTTTTAACAGTTTTTTAGAAAATCGTTCGGGAAACTTCGGGGTAAAGAAAAAAGCACCCTCCGCCGCCGCTTTCACGGCAGCAGAGGGCGCTTAAACCTAAAGATGTTTTATTTTACGACAACGTCAATTGCATCATTTACCAATACAACCTCAACCTTGTCGCCATTTTTAATTCCGCCTGCAACAATCTTCTTGCCCAAGATGTTTTCAACAGTGTGGACAATCAGACGTTTCAACGGACGAGCACCGAAGGCAGGATCAAAGCCGGCCTTTGCCAGGAAAGCAACAGCCTCGTCGGTATAAGTAAGCGTCAGCTCCAGCTGCTTGTTCAGGCGGTCACCCAGCTCATGCAGTACCAGTTTAACGATTTCCTTAATCTGTTCTGCCTGCAGCGGTTTAAAGACAACAATGTCATCAACACGGTTCAGGAATTCCGGACGGAAGAAGTTCATCAGCATCTGCTGAATCTTTTCTCTGTCCATAGAGCCCTGCGCCTTCATAATCTCGCTGCTGCCAAGGTTACTGGTCATAATAATCAAGGTATTCTTGAAGTCAACGATACGGCCTTTACCATCAGTCAGACGGCCATCATCCAGAACCTGCAGCAATACGTTAAAGACATCTGCATGTGCCTTTTCGATTTCGTCCAACAGGATTACGCTGTACGGATGACGGCGTACAGCCTCAGTCAGCTGACCGCCTTCATCATAGCCGACGTATCCCGGAGGCGCACCGATCAGACGAGATACGGTATGCTTCTCCATGTATTCGCTCATATCGATACGTACCATGTTGCGTTCATCATCAAAGAGCACCTCGGCCAAGGTCTTAGCCAGCTCGGTCTTGCCGACACCGGTAGGACCAAGGAAGATAAATGAACCAATCGGACGATTAGGATCCTTGATACCGGCACGCGCACGGATAACGGCCTCACTGACAGCCTTGACTGCCTCGTCCTGACCGATAACATGCTCGTGCAGGATTTCCTCCAAATGAACCAGTTTAGCACGTTCACCGGTGCCTAAGCGGGCAACAGGAATGCCGGTCCAGGTGCTGACAACCTTAGCGATGTCCTCTTCGTCAACCTCTTCCTTGAGCATAACATTATCATTGCCGTTTTCATCCTTCTTAGACAAAGCAGCCAATTCCATCTGCAGCTCAGGCAGACGGCCGTATTTCAATTCAGCCATCTTGTTCAGGTCATAGTCGCGCTCAGCCTGCTCCATCTGGTTTTTCACAGCATCAATTTCCTTCTTTACCTCACGTACGCGGGCAATAGAAGCCTTTTCTGCATCCCAGCGTTTAACAAGCTCGTCATTTTCCTTACGCAGCTTTGCCAGCTCCTCGTTCAGCTTAGTCAAACGATCCTTGGACTGAGCATCCTCCTCTTTTCCCAAAGCCTGAGCTTCGATTTCCAGCTGCAGGATACGACGTTTGCTTTCATCAAGCTCGGTCGGCAGCGAATCAATTTCAGTACGCAGACGGGCAGCAGCCTCATCTACCAGGTCAATAGCCTTATCAGGTAAGAAACGGTCATTGATATAACGGTTAGAAAGCACAGCAGCAGCAACCAGGGCAGCGTCTTTAATGCGCACGCCATGATGTACCTCATAGCGCTCACGCAGGCCACGCAGGATGGAAATTGTATCTTCAACGCTCGGCTCCTTAACCATTACCGGCTGGAAACGACGCTCCAGCGCACTGTCCTTTTCAATATACTTACGGTATTCGTTCAGCGTAGTTGCACCGATACAGCGCAGCTCGCCGCGTGCCAGCATCGGTTTCAGGATGTTGCCTGCATCCATAGCGCCTTCGGCAGCACCGGCACCGACAACGGTATGCAGCTCATCAATAAACATAATAATCTGACCGGCGCTTTCGCTGACAGCCTTCAATACTTTTTTCAGACGCTCTTCGAATTCACCACGGTATTTGGCACCGGCAACCAAAGCCGCCAGGTCCAGAGCATACAGGGTTTTATTCTTCAGGCTTTCCGGTACATCGCCGGCAATAATACGTCTTGCCAGACCTTCAACGATGGCAGTTTTACCAACGCCTGGTTCACCGATAAGCACCGGGTTATTTTTCTTACGACGCGAAAGGATTTCAATCGTACGACGGATTTCCTCATCACGGCCGATTACGGGGTCCAACTTGCCTTCTTTAGCTTTTACTGTCAGATCCTGGCCGTATTTTTCCAGCGTCTTTTTAGTTTCATCATTCGCTTCGCTATTTTGATACTGCATAAATGCCGCCTCAACTTTTTTCTTATCTATACCATATTTACGGAAGAGCGATACAACATCGCTGTCACCGTCACTGGCCATAGCTGCAACCAGCTGGCCGATGCCGATTTCTTCCTTACCTTGTCCCAGAATAGCCATTACTCTGGCAAAGCCGGTACCCATCATCAGCTGACGGTCCTGACCTTTTACTCCGGGGATTTTTTTTACTAAAGCCTTAGCATCCTTGCTGAAAGCATTTTCATCAATGTGCAGGCTCTGCAGCAAATATTTAAAGAAGCCGTCGCTGCCGCACAATGCTGCCAGAACATGTGCCGTTGTCAGCTCCTGGTGATAGTTCATAACTGCCTGCTGCTGAGCAGCCTCCAATATAGCCTTTACCTCTTCACTGTAGCGTTCATTCATCACGCTGCACCTCCTTCTATCAGGTTCAATAGCGGTCAATAACCGAATGGAGTTGACTCTTTTCCATTTCCGGACCACTATTCACTTTCTAATTGCTATTATATCAGTAAAAGTCAAAAAGTCAAATAGTTTTCTGTGTTAATTCAGTGAAAAATCACCGTCATTTTGTTGACATATTGTTATGTTTGTGGCAATATTAATAACATGTCGTTCTGTCGGCCAAGTACTCTTTACCCCAAAGACCATCGGCTAACCCCGGCCGTTTTGACCTTTATGCGTACTTCCACCAACAGGTCTATAATTATATTATTTGTCATGTTTTTATGAGGAGGAACCAAAATGTCACCTACCAGCTTATTGCGCGGTATTGCCTTTTTGCTGCTTTTGCAATGGGTATCCACGCTTATCATCAACGCCCTCGGCGTACCCTTTCCGCCCGCTCTTTTGGGAATGCTGATTTTAACGGCACTTCTCTGCGGCAACGTTATTCCGGCAAGCTCCATCGAGGGCATCTGCGATATCCTGATTTCCAAAATGGGTATGCTGTTTTTACCGGCAGGCGTCAGCGTTATATTATATGTAGATGTTATCAAAGCTGAGCTGCTGCCCATTACTGTTACCATTGTTGTCTGCAGCATTGTCGTTCTGAGCGTTACAGCCTTCTTTATCGAAGCAATGCTTAAAGGAAAGGAGAGTCAATGATGCTTTTTCCTGACGTTTTACTTAACTCACCGCTCTTTGGCATCGGTCTGACGGTTATCCTGTACGTTATCAGCGAAATCATCATCGACCGCTTCAGCCTGAACATCATTCCGCCCTTCGTTATCGCCTGCCCTCTGGTCATTGCTGTCATCGTTCTGGCGCCCGGCGTAGAGTACAAACAGTACGAGGCAGGTGCGGAATTCATTAACTTTCTTTTAGGACCGGCAACCATCGCTCTGGCCCTGCCCCTGTACAAGAACCGTGAAATCATCATGGCCAAGGCCGGTGCTATTGCCGGCGGCGTTACATTGGCAACGCTTTCGGCTATCATCGTCGTTTACTTCTGCGGCAAGGCCATGGGTACCAGTGAGCAGGTTCTGCTTTCGCTCATTCCCAAATCCATTACGACGCCAATCGCCATTGATGTTTCCAAAACCATCGGCGGTATTCCGGCGTTGACTACAGCTGCTGTTATCTTCACCGGCATGCTGGGAGCAACCTTCAATCACAAGCTGCTGCGTCTTTTGGGAATCAAAAACCATTTGGCTGCCGGTCTTGCTATCGGCGCCTCCAGCCACGGCCTCGGCACCAGCGTCTGCGCCAATGTCAGTCCCATTCAGCTGGCTATCGGCGGTGTAGCGATTGCCCTTACCGGCATCAGCACCTCTATCCTGGCACCGATTTTACTGCCGATTTTAAAAAGCATCTGGTAAGCAGATAAAGCAAAAGCCCAAATTCTCACATACATTTCATGTGGGAATTCGGGCTTTTTTGTTTTTAGAGATGCGGAATAATCCCGCGCAGCTCGGAAAAAATTACTGCCGCCTTATCTGCAGGATATACGCTGCACGGCAGCTGCCGCAGATCCTCCGTGCGCCAGCCTTTGTTTTCTTCCGCCAGCTTGGTCAGTGCTTCTTCCAAATCATGTGCCAGCACAACAGCAATCGCATCAAGATAAAATTCGCTGTTGACGCAGGGCTCATCAATCATACTGTGGCTGTGATATGTTTTGTTGTGTCGCCAAACGTAAATGTTCATGCAGTATCCCTCCGTTCATGGTCATATTTGTTTAATTCTTGGGAGTGAGCAGTTTTTCCTGCTAAAAGACCCCAAAGTCGAAACAACGTAAAAAAGGACTACCACGCTAAGCATGATAGTCCTCAAATTATCTGTATATAAATTATTTGCCCAGGATTTCGTTGACGTAGTTTACCGCACTGACAGCGTTCGGTGCATAATGCTCGGCACCGATGGTATCAGCGTATTCCTGCGTGAGCACCGCACCGCCGACAACAACCTGACAGTCACATTCATTATGCAACGCAGCAATAGTTTCTTCCATTGCGCCTACTGTCGTTGTCATCAATGCAGATAAACCGACAACCTTGGCGTCAGTTTTCTTAGCTGCCTCCACAACTGCTTCCACAGGCACATCCTTGCCCAAGTCAAGCACGCGATAACCATAGTTTTCCAGCAGTACCTTAACGATGTTTTTGCCGATATCGTGGATATCACCGTGGACGGTAGCGATAATTACCGTTTCTCCCTGCGTTTCGCCCACGCCGACAGCCTCACGGATAACCTCAAAGGCAGCCTTCGCCGCATCCGCGCTCATCAGCAGCTGCGGCAGGAAGAGAGTTTTCTTTTCAAAGCCATGACCGACAAAATCAAGCGCCGGAATCATATACTTGTTGATGATATCCAAAGGCTTTTCGCTTTCCAAGGCCTTGGCTGCTGCCTGACGCGCAGGTCCCTGCAGTCCTTTGACAATGGCATCGTAAAGTCCCATTTCGCTTACTGTTGTCGCAGCAGCCTTCGGCGCATCAGCATAATGCTGCACGTATTCCTTGCAGCCCTCGTCATAGCCTGCCAGCGCACGATAGCCGTAATAAGCATCCATCATCGGCTTGCTCTGCGGATTGATGATGCCGCAGGAAAGACCTGCTGCCATCGCCATGCTGAAGAAGGTGCTGTTGACAGCATCACGTCCGGGAAGACCGAACGAAATGTTGGAAACACCCATAACAGTGTTAATGCCACGCGCCTTCATTGTGCGGATAACCTCACAGGCAATCGCCGCGTTATCAGCACCTGTGGAAATAGTCAGTGCCAGCGGGTCTACAACTATATTGCGGCTTTCAATGCCGTATTCTGCAGCACGGGCAATAATTTTTTCAGCCACAGCGATACGTCCTGCGGCAGTTGCAGGAATACCGTTATCATCAAGACACAGTGCAACCAGCACAGCACCGTATTTTTTAGCCAGCGGCAGCACATGCTGCAGGCTGTCCTCCTTGCCGTTGACGGAATTAAGCATCGGCTTGCCGTTATAAAGGCGCAGCGCTCTTTCCATTGCTTCGTAATTAGATGTATCAATCTGCAGCGGGGTATCGGTAATCGCCTGCAGCGCCGGCACAGCCTTCGCAGCCATTGCCGCTTCGTCAATACCCGGCGTACCAACGTTAACGTCCAGAATCTGTGCGCCTACGCCAATCTGCTCCAGACCGAGGCGGCACACATAATCAAGGTCACTGTTGACCAATGCTTCCTTCAAACGCTTTTTGCCTGTAGGATTGATGCGTTCGCCGATAATTATAGGACCTTCGCCCAAATGCACTGCCTTGCCGTAGGAGGATACCGCCGTCAAACGGCAGTCACGCGTACCTCCGGGTTGCAGAGTTTTGCATTTGGCAATCATCTGCGCAATATGCTCCGGCGTTGTACCGCAGCAGCCGCCGACGATGCTTGCTCCCTTGCCTGCAAGCTCGTACATCAGCTCCGCATATTCCTCCGGGCCGACATCAAAGCAGGTTTTGCCGTCACGCTGTACCGGCAGTCCGGCATTCGGATTGATAATCAGCGGCAAGCTGGTTGCTGCCAGCATCTGCGGAAATAATTTACCCACCTGCACCGGTCCCAGACCGCAGTTAAAGCCGATGGCATCTACGCCCAGACCTTCGCACATCAGAGCGGTAGCCTCAACCGTAGCACCGGTCAACAGCTTGCCATCCTCGTCAAAGGTCATGGTCACGCAAATTGGCAAATCACAGTTTTCCTTAGACGCCAAAACCGCAGCTTTGATTTCATAGGTGTCGCTCATCGTTTCGATAAGAATAAGATCCGCACCGGCAGCAGCGCCATAGCGCACCATTTCGCCGTAGGCCTCTACTGCCTTTTCAAAGGGCAAATCGCCATAAGGAGCTAACAGCTTTCCTGTCGGTCCCAAATTCAGCGCAACAAATTTATTTTCCATGCCACCGCAGGCCTTCTTGGCAATCGCCACTGCCGCTTCGATAGTTTCCTTGCAGTCCAGGCCGGAGCCTGCCAGCTTCAACGGATTAGCACCGAAGGTATTGGATTTTACGATATTGGAGCCTACATCAAGATAACTGCGATGCACAGCCTCTACAATATCGGGGTGTGTAAAATTCCAGCTTTCGGGCAGCTCACCTGGCTGCAGACCGCGTGCCTGCAGCTGTGTGCCGGTGGCACCATCAAAGAACAGCATTTGCTTGCCTAACAATTCCTTAAAATTCATAAATTAAATCTTCTCCTCAAACTTTCTTAATATCAGTATCTCTGTAAGGACAGTTTATATTACTGCAGGTCATACATTTATTCTGCACGCAGGCAGCATCTTCCGATAAGCCGATGATTGCCGTCACCGACTTGGACGGAGCCATCATCAGTCCGTCCGTCAGCGTCAGGCCGATGCGCTTGGCACAGTTCAGCACAGCGAACAGCTGACACTGCTCCTCCAGCGGCCAATCTCCGTAACCAGGCGAAAAGCGCGGACGCTGCAGCAGACCGCCGGTTTCAGCCTGCGCCTGCACTTCATCGCAATAGCTTTCAATCAGCGCCGCTGCCACAGCCTGAGCCGCCGCACCTTCAGCAACGCTGATGAGCGCAAGGCGGCGGATGGCTGCGTCTACCCTGCTGCCAAGTGTTGCACCCATAAGCAGCACCGTGTCGCAACCCTTTAAATGACGCGCCAACGCACGCGAATGAAAGCGCACGCCGCAATCCAGCGTTATGCCTGCCTCATCTGCCGTTATCGCATGCTTTTGCAGGATATAACGCGCCTGCACCTCATTGCGCAGCTTCAGATAAACCGTATCCACTAAAATTTCTGCTGCCTTATCTCCTGGCTTGGCCCGCAGATAGCGCAGCGCTTCCTTTTGCTTATATTCCATAACAATAACCTGACTTTTGCGCCACAGCGCAGGATTATTTATCTACAATCTCTCCGAGATTATCCATAATACCGGCAAAAATTTCCGGCTTGTTCATCGTATAGATATGTACATTATCAAAGCCGTTGGCAATCAGATCAATAATCTGACCGGTAGCATAGGCGATACCTGCCTGCTTCAGCGCCTCCGGCTTATCGGCAAATTTTTCTACCATCGCACGGAACTGCGGCGGCAGCTTAGTACCGCTCAGCTGGCAGATACGGATAATCTGCTTGGCATTCGTCACCGGCATAATACCCGGCACTACCGGCACATTGATGCCCGCACGCAGCAGGCGGAACATATAGTTATATAAAATCGTATTATCAAAAAACATCTGCGTCACTAAAAAGTCAACGCCGGCATCCACCTTATACTTGGTGTTTTCTATATCCTTTTCCAGAGAGCCCGATTCGGGATGGCCTTCGGGATAAGCAGCACCGCCGACGCAGAAATCGCCTTGCTGCTTCACAAAACGCATCAGCTCACTGGCATGGGCAAAGCTACCGATTTCCTCACCCTGCATATCTGCCGGTATATCGCCGCGCAGTGCCAGAATATTTTTTACGCCAAAGCCCTGCAGCTGTCCAAGTACCTCTGCCAGCTTTGCTTCATCAGCCTTTACACAAGTCAGATGAGCCAGAGCCGGCATGCCGTTATCCTCTACTTTTTTTGCCAGTGCTGCCGAATAGCCTACCGTGCTGCCGCCTGCGCCATAGGTGACGCTCATATAGGACGGCTTGCTGGCTGCAATTTTGTTGACAATCTCCAGACTGTTTTGCAGCTCTGCGCCCTGCTTAGGCGGAAACAGCTCGCACGACAGATGAATTTTACCGTTTTTTAAGATATCAATTATTTTTTCCGATGTCATAATAATCCCCCAAAAGCAAAAGCATTCGTATGACATTTTAACAGTTAGCGACATCTTTGGCAAACAAAAAGCAGAAGAAATTAACTAATAGGCGATAAAACCTACCAAAATGATAAATATGTTACACACTAAAAATCCCGCAACCAAATAAGCTGCGGGAAGGAAATTCGTTGGCGGAGACGGTGGGATTCGAACCCACGTGCCGCGCAAACGGCAAACTGATTTCGAGTCAGCCGCGTTATGACCACTTCGCTACGTCTCCATTATTCTGTTAGCGCGAATATATTCGCATCAGGTTAACATTAATATTATATAAGAAAAATCCCGTCTTGGCAACCGCATACTGAAATTATTCCTGCGACACACCAGCTTCACTCCTGCGCTTCGCCTTGTTTTCCTGACGGCGACGGCGGAAAAAGTCGCGCATCACCTGCGCGCATTCCTCCTCGCAGATGCCGCTGACAACCTCCGCGCAGTGATTAAGATTAGGATTCGTAATGATATTGAAAATGGATTCCGCACCGCCGGCCTTCACATCAGGACAGCCATAAACAACGCGGTCGACACGGCCGTTGACAATGGCACCGCTGCACATCGGGCAAGGCTCAACGGTAACGTACAGCGCGCAGCCGCTCAAACGCCAACGCCCCAGACGCTCGCAGGCCTCGCGGATGACGATGACCTCAGCGTGCGCCGTTGCGTCATGCCACGTTTCACGCATATTGTGCGCAGCGGCGATAACCTCGCCTGTTGTCATGTCCGCAAGCACCGCGCCGATAGGAATTTCACCAAGCTCTGCGGCCTTGCGTGCTTCAGCCAGCGCCAGCTGCATATACTTTTTATCGTCCATCAGGCATCCTCCGCCGCTTCCATCAGCAGCTCCCATTTTTCCATCAGCTCGGCAATGGTTTGCTCGTATTCCTCATGCTCTGCTGCCATAGCTGCGCTATGCTCAGGACTGGTGTGATTTGCCGGGTCCGCCATCTGCTTTTCCAAAAGGCCCATCATAGCCTCCTGCTCACGAATCTGCAGCTCTACCTTGGGCAACAGTCGCGCAGCCTCATCAGGACTGTAACGGCGCTTTTTATCCTCCTGCTTTTTCGCTTTCGCCGGCGCAGCAGCAACCTGCTGTTGCTGCTTTTTAGCCTGTGCCTCCGCATAGGCCGCAGCCTTTTCCGCTTCCTCCTGTGCCTGCGCCAAAGCAGCAGCCTTTTTCTGCTTTTCTTCGAGGTAAAAATCGTAGTTGCCCTTGTAATCCTTGACCTCTAAATCCTCAATCTCCCAGATGCGGTCCGCAACCTCGTTGACGAAATAACGGTCATGGCTGACTACCAGCACTGTGCCGTCAAAGGCCTCCAACGCTGCCTCTACCGCTTCACGCGCCATAATATCCAGATGGTTTGTCGGTTCGTCAAGCACCAGACAGTTAGCTCCGTCCAGCACCAGCTTCAGCAGCACCAGACGTGCCTTCTGACCACCGCTCAGCTCGCCGATTTTTTTGAACACATCATCACCGTGGAACAGCATACCGCCAAGCATCGAGCGTGTATGCTCTTCCGTAAAGCCGTATTCAATCACAAAGTTTTCCAGCAGCGTCTGCTCCGGGTTTAATCGCTCATAGCTCTGTGAAAAATAACCTATCTGCACTCTGCTGCCAATCTTGGCCTTGCCCTTCAGCGGTGCGATTTCACCCAAGATAGTACGCAGCAGCGTCGTCTTGCCGGTACCGTTGGCACCCAAAAGCGCAGCCTTTTCACCGCGGCGCAGCGTCAGGTTAATACCCTTGGCCAACACCTTCTCGCCGTAGCCGATGGTCAGGTCCTCCATAATCAGCACTCTGTCCGCACATTCGGCAGCCGGCGGCAAACGCAGTTCAAACTCCTCGTGCTGCACCGGCGCATCAATACGCTCCAGACGGTCGAGCTGTGATTGACGGCCACGCGCCATTTTGCTCTTGATGCCAGCCTTGAAGCGACGGATATAAGCCTCAGTGCGCGCAATATAATCCTGCTGCGCATTGTAGGCAGCAGTCAGCGTACTGCTCTGAATCGCCTTCTGCTCCAGATAGCGGCTGTAATTGCCCTTAAAGGATTGCAACTTGCCGCCCTCCATCTCCAGAATGCGCATAGCAACATTATCAAGGAAGGCACGGTCATGGCTGACAACGAGCAGACCGCCCTTAAATTCCTGCAGATACTTTTCCAGCCACTGCGTCATAACAATATCCAGATGGTTTGTCGGTTCGTCCAAAATCATAAAGTCGGGATTTCGCACCAGTGCCGCCGCCAGCATCAGACGTGTTTTCTGACCGCCGCTCAGTGTTGCCGCGTCATGCTGCCACCAATCCTCGGTGTAGCCCAAACCGATAAGCACACGCTTAATGCGGTTTTCGTAATTATAGCCGTCAATAAATTCGTAACGTTTGAGTACGCGGCCGTATTCCTCCAGGCAGCTGTCGAGCTTTTCGCCCTGCAGCTTGCCGGAATCAGCCTCCAGCTGTGCCAGCTTTTGGCGCAGGCTGCCGATTTCCGGGCAGGCTGTCTGCATAAACTGCCAGATAGTACCTCTGATATCGGTAAAGCCCTGCTGTACATATCCCACACTGATACCGGGCTCGAATTTTACCGCACCGCTGTCAACCCATTCAGGCTGCAGCAGGCAACGCAGCAGCGTCGTCTTGCCGCTGCCGTTGACACCGACAAGGCCAATATGCTCGCCCTGCTCCACCATAAAGCTTACATCTTTAAATATTTCATGAATGCCAAATGCTTTGGCGATTTTATCTACTACTAATTGCATAACCAATCTCCTTTTAACAACTATTATAACACCTTCCGGCATTATACTCAAAAGGCTCTGCTATATTCTTATGTTTTCGTGTATTACATAAAAAGAGGCTGCCGCATCCGCGGCAACCTCCATATACTTTTAAGATTTATGAGCCATAGCAACCTGAGTTTTGGTCTGAACCAAGCTCTTGTGATGCTTGCGCCAACGATAGCACAGCATCGGCACCACCAACATCGGTACACCTGCATACAGCGTCTGACGCAAATCCGGTGTCAAAGCAATTACTGCCAGGCAGAAAACCTGCGACCAGATACCGAAATGCGTAACATACGGGAAGAACGGTGTTTTATACTTCAGAGTATCCTCCTTGCCTTCGGCAATCAGACGGCGGCGGAAATTATATTGGCTCCAGCAAATGGATATCCAAGCCATTGCTCCGGTAAAGCCAGATACTGCCAGCAAATAAGTATACAGTGTAGAATCGGGATTGAAGGTGTAGAAAACGATAACTGCCCAGCAGGCGCACACAGAAACGATAATGGAATTCTGCGGCATACCGTTTTTATTGAGCTTGCCCAAAAACGCCGGTGCCATATCCATGCGAGCCAGTGCATGCAGAGCACGAGCACCGCCGTACAGGCCGGAGTTGGCGCAGGATACACCTGCAACCAGCACTACAAAGGCAATCGCAGAGGCTAAGCCGTCAAAACCGTATTCTGCCAAAGCAGCAGCGAACACGCTCTCCTTCAGGCTGGCATTATCCCACGGCATAATAGACAGCAGTAATGTAATAGGAATGATATATAAAGCAATGACACGCCAGGAAACATTGCGAACCGCAATAGGAATGCTTTTAGCAGGATCCTTGCATTCGCCCGCAGCCAGACCGATAATTTCGGTACCCTGGAAGTTAACCAGAATAATAACCATGGTCAGCACAATCGGCCAATATCCCTGAGGAGCAAAGCCGCCCTGGCCAAGCAACACCTTAGCGCCTAAATAGCCCTGGTCACCGACAAGACCACAGACTATTAAACCGGCAACGCCGCAAAAGCCCACGAGGGCAGCAATTTTAATCATAGAAAGCCAAAATTCGCTTTCGCCGAAATTATCAACATGAAAAAGGTTAATTACAGTCACCAGCAGGCCAAAAAGAATTGCCCACCACAGTTGACTGACGGCAGGTACAAAATTATTCATAATAATACCCGCAGCAATCATTTCAGACGGCACGTAAGCCATCCAGTTCAGCCAATAGGCCCAGCCAACGCCACAAGCCCAGGTTGAGGATATATTCTCACGTGCGTAGGTAACAAAGGAACCGGAAATAGGCTTAGCTACAGCCAGCTCCGCCAGGCACAGCATAACGCATAAGACGATTGCACCGCCAAAAAGATAAGAAAGGATAATAGCAGGTCCGGCCTGCTCAATCGCATATCCGGCACCTAAAAAATAACAGCTGCCGATGATGCCACCTAAAGAAATCATCTGTAAGTGTCTGTTCTTTAAACTTCTATTCATGGATTGCTCGTTCATTACCTTAATAACACAACCTTTCTTGAGCATATGTGTGGAACCTTCCGTTCCACCTTAATTCTTGTGATATGATTTTACTACAAAAAACCGCGTTTGTATAGCAAAAAATGCACTAAAATCAGCAATTTTACAAAAAAAATCTATTTTCCTCTTTTTTCCGCTGTTTTGCATCATTTTCAAGCAGACTTCTTCGCAATTCTCTACAAAAAATACTCCCACGCCATCCCAGCAATGACAAGGGAGTAAACAAAGAAGGCTCCTTTAAAGATGGTTGAAAAGACTCCAGCAATGCATGCAGATACAGCCAAGCGCACTTACGAGCAGCATGCAGATTACCGAAAGCCTAATACCGTTTTTCAGTAAATCGTCAGGATTCAGACCGTAGGTTACACCCACGGCACGCGTGCTGACCGGCAGGATAAAGGCACAGTTTACGGCAACGATTGAGGTCAGGATATAAGGAATAGGATTCAGCCCTAGTTGCTGCGAAATACTTTGTACTACCGGAATTGAGATAGAAGCCGCCGCGGTATTGCTGCTGATTTCCGTCAGGAAGGTAGCAAAGAGCGTCAGGCTGAACATCGTTTCCCAGCCTCCGCTCAACGGCAGCAGCGTAATTACCTTGGCAATCTGCGTTGCCGCACCGGTCTTTGTAATCAGCTGGCCCAACGCCAGACCGCCGGAAAAAAGGAAAATCATACCCCACATAATGCCCTTTTCAGCCTCACGCCATGTAAGGAGCAGCTGCCCTGTTTCGTTACGAAGCATAAAAGTGAGCATGCCGAAGGTGAAGAAAACATAGGCAGGCTTCATCAACGGCAGATACTGCACGTAAAGCGGACGGACGAAGGCCAAACCTGTTGCGAGAATAAAAAGCCACAGGCCTAATTTTTCGCCGCGGCTCATCGGTCCGAGCTTGGCATAAGCAGCACGGAAGTATTCCTTGCCTCCGTCAAGACGCTTAACAGGCAGCGGCAGATGCAGCAGATAAGCCAGAATAAGCAGCATGATGATGAATAGCAGCGGCAGAAAGCGGATAACCCAATCCACATACATGAATTCGTGTCCTGTGAGCTTTTCCAAATAGCTGATTGCTACCAGGTTAGAGCTGCTTCCTAAGGGTGAACCAAAACCGCCGAAGCCTGCGCCCCAAACGATGGCCAGCAGAATCGGTGTTGCTACGGGATTATCGGTAATCTGCTGCTGCCCTAAAAAGCGCAGCATACTTACAGCCACCGGCAACAGAATCATAACAACGACGACGTTTGGCAGAAAGATGGACAGCAGCGTTGAAGCCACCAGCCAGACGCATATCTGCTCGCGCATCGATGTTCCCAAGCCGCAAAGACTTTTTATCGCCAAACGCTTATCAAGATGTGTTTTTTCCCACACCAGACTGATAAGGTCACTGCCGACAAGCAGCACGACAATTTCCGAAAAGTATTTGCTGATAATACCGTCCATCGGCACCATGCCGAAAATGGCGTTCAAGGGAATCGGCAACAGCGAGGTTACGGCGATATTTACCGGGCGCAGCACCCACCAAAGGCCCATCCAGAAAATCGTGGCAATAGCGGCCGCCTGCTTAAATTCAATAACAGGTGCCAGTATAAGCAGGACGACAAGAAAAAGCAAGGGACCTGACAAAACATTCAACGAACGGTGTTTTTTCATAAATAACAGCTTCCTCTCCGGTTTCAATAGAAGTTTTCCTTCTATTTTTGCATTTACTTAATTCTACTCCCGTTCTATAATTAAGTAAAAGACTTTATTTTGATTAATATAATCATATTTTTTGATATTTTAAGGAGATGCTGCTATGGATTTCACATTTTACCGTAACTTTATCACTGTTGCCGAAACAGGTAATCTCAGCGCCGCTGCCAAGCGTCTGAGCATCGTACAACCGGCGCTCAGTGCGCAGATGAAGGCTATCGAAAGAAACTACGGCGTGCAGCTTTTCAAAATGCAGCGCGGCAAGCGACACATTGAACTTACGGAAGCAGGCGAAACCTTTTTGCAGCAGGCACGTCAGCTGTGCAATACGGAAGATGATATCAGCCTGCGTATGCAGGCCTTCGGCAGGCGTGCCGCAGGTACGCTGCGCTTCAGCGTGTCACACGTGCGTACCGACTATTTCCTGCGCAGCTATCTTATTCCCTTTGCTAAGGAGAATCCGGGAATCAGCTATCAGTTTCACGATGCTACGGTAGAACAGCAGCAGCAACAGTTGGAGGCAGGCAGTATTGACTTTGCTTTTGCCAATGCGCCACTGCCTGCAGCGCACAATTTTGCTACTATCAAGGTGCAGCGGGAGAATTTTTATGTTTTCTATAATACCGGATTTGCGGTTCCGTGGGCAAATAAAAGTATGCTTTCGCCGGAGGATTTGGCAGGTGTGCCCTTGTGCTGCAATTATGGCAGTTATGCGCTTTTGCGCAATGTGTTTAAGGATTATGCTGTTAAGCCGAGTGTTTCCTTTATTGCTACTACAGCGGAGAGTGCACTTACCTTTGCGACAAGCGGACTGGGAGTTGCGGTTGTTGCGGCGTTGGAGGGTGATGCCGTGCCGCAGGAGATGGTGCGGCGGCAGCTTGTTGATGAGAAGCTGCATTTTGATCAGACGTTGTATTGGAGTAAGGGATATAAATTATCGCCTGCGGCGGAGTGGTTTTTGGAGTTTTTCCGCAAGAAAATTTAACCTTGTTACTTTGCCGTGGAAGGAAAAGTAGTCAAAAGTTTCTTTGGGTGTGCGCAGGATTTAGATGCTTATTGCTACTTTATGGCATGCGCTGGTTATGTTACTTTTCCATGGAAGGAAAAGTAACCAAAAGTTCCTTTGGCCGCGCGCAGGATTCCGGTGCTTTTCGCCATGCGTTTGCCGCGAACCGAAGTTACATTGGTATGCTATAAAAGAGAGCAATGTCGGTTGAGCGTCAAACGAAGGTATTGTTCCCGAAGCAGCGCAGGCTGTGCGAACAAAGACGCTCGACTGTAGCCAGCATCCGTTCCTGTCCGGCGCGGTGTGGAGTGTGTGGAACCTGCCAAGTGTATGGGTTGTATTGGTGTTTTGGGAGTGTCGTGCGTCCGTTCCTGTCCGGTGCGTCATGGAGTGTGTATAACCTGCGAAGAAGTAATTATATATGTGAAACGCAAAAAAACGCCCGCGTTCTTCAGAACGCGAGCGTTTATTTTTTGCTTTTATTCTTTTGGTGTTGCTTCGTCTGCATTAGCAGCAGCTTTCGGTGCATCTGCTTCGGCAGCAGGCGCTTCAGCCTTTACGTCAGCGTCGGCAACGGGAGCAGCAGCTATTTCCTCATCCACAACAGATTGCTGTACTAATTGCAGCTTTTCTTCTGCGGTAAGGATATGACCGTATTTTACCAGCTGGTTGATTTCTTCCTCTTCCAGAGTTTCCTTCTCCATCAGAGCCTTTGCAATCACATGCAGCTTGTCAATATTGTCGGACAGCAGCTTTTCGGTAGCAGCATAGGCATCTTCCATAAAGGAGCGTACCTCTTTATCAATTTCGGCTGCCACTTCTTCACTGTAATCCTTGTCGCGGGCAATGTCGCGGCCCAGGAATACCTGATCCTGACGATGACCAAAGGTTACAGGACCGATGTTTTCGCTCATGCCGTATTCGCAAATCATCTGGCGTGCCAGTTGAGTTGCACGCTGCAGATCATTGCTGGCGCCGCTGGAAATTTCCTTCAGCACCAGAGCTTCGGCAACACGGCCACCCAGCAGCACCTTCAGCTCATCGAGCATTTCGCTGCGGGTTGCATAATACTTATCTTCCTTCGGCAGGCTCAGGGTATAACCACCTGCACGGCCACGCGGAATGATGGTAACCTTATGTACAGGGTCAGTGTGCTCAAGCAGCATACCGACGATAGTATGACCGCCTTCATGGTAAGCAGTCAGGCGTTTTTCCTTATCGCTGATGACACGGCTCTTGCGCTCCGGTCCCATGATAACACGCTCGGCAGCCTCTTCCATTTCCGGCATATTGATAGCCTTCTTGTCCTTGCGGGCAGTCAGCAGCGCTGCTTCATTAACAAGGTTGGATAAATCAGCACCGGTAAAGCCGGGAGTACGCTGAGCGATTACGTCCAGATTTACATCCTGTCCTATCGGCTTGCCCTTAACATGTACCTTCAGGATTTCGGTACGTCCCTTGATATCAGGACGGTCTACTACAATCTGACGGTCAAAACGGCCGGGACGCAGCAGCGCCGGGTCCAGAATATCAGGACGGTTCGTTGCAGCAATCATAATGATGCCTTCGTTAGCACTGAAACCGTCCATCTCAACCAATAATTGGTTCAGAGTCTGCTCGCGCTCGTCATGGCCACCGCCAAGACCAGCGCCGCGCTGACGGCCTACGGCATCAATCTCATCGATAAACACGATGCAGGGTGCACTTTTCTTTGCCTGGTCGAACAAATCGCGTACACGAGATGCGCCGACACCGACAAACATTTCTACGAAGTCAGAACCGGAAATACTGAAGAACGGAACGCCCGCTTCACCGGCAACTGCCTTCGCCAACAAGGTTTTGCCTGTACCCGGAGGGCCATAGAGCAAAACACCTTTAGGAATCTTAGCTCCCAAGTCATTATACTTCTGCGGATGCTTCAGAAATTCAACAACCTCTTCCAGCTCCTGCTTGGCTTCTTCAGCACCAGCAACATCCTTAAAGGTTATCTTCAGTTTTTCCTCATCGTAGCGACGCGCACGGCTCTTGCCAAAGTTCATCACCTTGCCGCCACCGGCACCGCCCTGATTCATCAGCATGAACCACAGGCCTACGATAATCAGCATCGGCAAAATAGAGCTGAGAATGCTCATCCACCAAGGTGGCTGCGGCGGCAGCTCTGCCTTAATGTCTACTTTCTTTGCTTCCAGCTTTTCTACCAGCTTGCTGTCATTAGGCGCAACGGTAGAAAATTCCTTGCCATCCTTTAATTTACCGCTGATAACGTTATCAACAATAGTTACCTGTTTAATTTCATCCTGCTGTACATGCTGCATAAAGCTGGTATAGCTTATATCAGCAGGCTTAGAATTCTTTTCACCGTAAAGGTCAAACATCCAGATAATTACCATGATAATCAGCAGATAAAAAAGTACGTTCTTAAAAAATTTATTCAAGCACGTAGCCTCCTTCCACTTAGCTCATAATATTTTATTATATTATAGATAGGAAAAACTAGCAACTGTTTTATGCAAATTACAGGCTTTTATTTGCGTGCGTATACAGCAGGCTTCAGGATACCGATAAACGGCAGATTACGGTAATCACCTGCATAGTCCAGACCATAGCCTACAACGAATTCGTCAGGAATTTTAAAACCTACATAATCAGCCTCCAGACCGTTTACACGGCGCTCAGCCTTGTCGCACAGAGCAGCGGTTTTCAATGTTGCGGGCTTGTAGTGACGCAGCATGTCGGTAATAGAAGCGAAGGTAACGCCGCTGTCAATAATATCATCGATTACCAGCACGTCCTTGCCCTTGATGTCCTCGCTGACATCAAGCTTAACCTTAACACTGCCGCTGGTGCTGGTTCCGTTGCCATAGGAAGAAGCAACCATGAAGTCTACGCGCAGCGGCATATCAATAGCGCGGGTCAGGTCGGTAGCGAACCAGGCAGCACCCTTCAGCAGCACAATGACAACAAGCTCCTTGTCTGCATAATCGGCAGCAATCTGCTTGCCCATTTCCTGTACGCGGGCATCAATTTCTTCTTTGGTCAGCAAAACTGTCTTAATATCGTCATGCATTTTTTCATTCTCCTTATACTTTATATTATTTTAACAAAAATAAGCTGTTTATTTTTGTAGACTACGTTTATTCCCTGCGGCAGCTGGATGATCTTGCCGCCGCTGCGTCGTAGCAGCAGGGAGTCAATCGCCTGACTACGCTCGAAGGACAGCTCCTCACCGCCCAGCTCGAAATACGCGCGTCGCAATACTCTCAGCCTTACGGCACTGTGCAGCGCCGTAAGCTGCATCACCGGCAGGCTGACAGCATTCTCCTGCCTGCGCGCCAGCTGCCTGTAAGCATCGTCAGCCATTTGCTCCAGACATTCTGCATCCTGCGCCAGCAAGGCGGCAGTACGCGCCAACGTCGGCACCACAGCGGGGTTGAAGCTGCGCTCCAGATACGGCACAAGCTCCAGACGTACCCGATTACGCGTATACGCCGTATCAGCGTTGGTGCTATCGTAACATACTGCAATTCCCTCTACGCTGCAGTATTCCTCCAGCAGGCTTTTCGGCAACGTCAGCAGCGGTCTGATGATATCACCCTGCTGCGCCCGCATTCCGGCAAGTCCTTGAAGCCCTGCGCCGCGCAGCAGCCTTAAGAGCAGCGTTTCCGCCTGATCACCCTCGTGATGCGCCGTAACAATCGCCACAGCGCCCTGCTGCGCCGCTATGCGCCTAAGCGCCGCATAACGCAGGCGGCGCGCAGCATCTTCTGTAGAAAGCCGGTTCTGCGCCGCATAGGAGGCAGCCTGCACATGCTCCGTAAAGCAGGGCAGTCCCCATGCTTCGCATGCACGCTGCACAGCCTGCATGTCGCGCAGAGCCTCTTCACCACGAAGTCCGTGCTCAACATGACAGACACTGTAGCTTCCCCATGCCTGCGCTGCCAAGGCAGCACAGGCATGCGCCAAAGCCAGAGAATCGGCACCGCCGCTAACAGCCAGCAGGTAATGAGCATCCGGCCGCAGCAAATTTTTAATTGTTTTGCGCAGCTTGTAGACTGCACGCGCAATCTGCCTCATAGCATATCTCCTTCAGCAGCGGTTTAAACGTGTCGTATCGCATTTTTCTATGCTATAAAAGAAAAGGCACTCTCAGGAGTGCCATTTCATTAATTACCAGCTTGCTTATTTATCACGTCTGGCACCACGACCACCGCGTTTGGACTCAGTATTACGTTTTAAATCCAGCATACGGTCATCGCTGTCTTTCAGGAATTTAGATAATTTATCCTCAAAAGAAACGGGAGCCATAGGTCTTGCGCTTTGCGGGCGCATACCGCCACGGCGTTCACGATTGTCGCCTTGCGGACGCATACCATTGTTGTTGCGGCGCTCGCGGTTATCATTTTGCGGACGCTGCGGTCTCGGTTGCGGAGCCGGCAGCGGTGTGAGCTGTTTAATAGACAGACCAATTTTGCCGCGATCATCTACAGATAATACCTTAACCTTAACCTTGTCGTGCTCCTTTAAAAAGTCATGCACGTCTTTTACATAAACATTAGAAACCTCAGAAATGTGAATCAGGCCAACCTTGCCCTCAGGCAGTTGGACAAATGCGCCAAAATTGGTGATACCTGTAACTTCACCCTCTACAATTGCACCTACTTCAAGTGACATCGAGAAAAAAATCCCCCTTAAAAATTCTTAATACTCTTGTATTATACTCTTTAATTTTTCATGGTGTCAATAAAAAAAGCAGAACAAAAGCTATCATTTCTTGTTCTGCCTTATTTTTTCTCATCAACTATAAACAGCGGCACCTCGTCTTTACCCACCATGTTGTAATCCTCACGGGCGAGCTTTTCAATATAACGCGGGTCATCCAGACGTTTACGCTCTGCCTCCAGCTCAGTCTTCTGTTTTTGTAAAGCAGCAATACGTTGCTGTGTAGCAGCCTGTTCCTGTTTAATCTGATAAATAGAATACTCCTGCTTGCCGATAACGAACAGGCAGGCAACAAACAGCAGCATCATAAAGACATTAAAAGCTTTGGACTTATGTCTTACACGACGTCTAACCATATCATAGCCCCCCAGCATTGAGTATTCCACAGTATATCTTTAGAAAAGCCCGGCAGCAGCTGCCGGGCTTAAAGCACTATAACAGCTTATTATTTTACGTTAACAGCATCCTTGAAAGCTTTACCGGCTTTGAAAGCAGGGATGGTTGCAGCAGGAATAACTACCTTCTCACCATTTTGCGGATTTTTACCTTCACGTTCTTTACGAGCACGTGCTTCAAAAGTACCAAATCCTACTACTTGTACTTTGTCACCCTTAGCAACTACCTCTTTAACGGTTTCCAGGGTAGCGGTGATAGTTTTCTCAACGTCTTTTTTGGTTAAGCCGGCTTTTTCAGCAACAGCAGCGATTAACTCAGTCTTGTTCATCAAAAATTCCTCCTTAATTATGACTTTAGTTATTATTGCAAATGCTTGCGGAGCACGTAACTTCGTAACGTAACTCAAATTTAACTAGCAATAGTATTCTACACTGTCAAGCGTTTTCCTGCAAGCCTTTTCCGAAAATATTTATAAATTACGGGGAAAATAGCGTTATTTTAGTAACTTTATTGCAAATTTACCTTATAAATCACTCTTACGCTCCAATTCCTTAGCCTGATTCCAAAATTCATCCAGCTCAGTCAAAGTGAAATCCTGCCATGTTTTGCCGCTGACTTCCACCTGTTTTTCCACGTAATTAAAACGGGAAGCGAAACGGTTATTAGTTCCGTCCAAAGCTACCTCCGGCTCAATACCGTTATGACGCGCATAATTTACCACAGCAAACAGCACATCGCCAAGCTCACTCTCGGCAGCAGCCTTGTCGCCTGCCTGCAAAGCATCCTGCAGCTCGCCAAGCTCCTCCTGTACCTTAGCCCATACAGATTCGCTGTCCTGCCAGTCAAAGCCGACCTTGGCAGCCTTGCTCTGCAGCTTATAGGCACGCAGCAGCGCCGGCAGTCCTTGGGATACGCCGTCCAACACATGCTTGCGCTCCTGTTTTTCCTGCTTTTTGATAGCTTCCCAATTTACCAGCACATCATCGCTGTTTTCAACATGGGTATCACCAAAAACATGCGGATGACGGCGGATAAGCTTATCTACAACCTCGTCGATAACGTCCTGCAGATCAAAGCGACCTGCCTCCTGTGCCATGCGGGCATGGAAAACAACCTGCATGAGCACGTCGCCAAGCTCCTCACGCATACCGTCAACATCGTCAGCGTCCACAGCCTCCAGATATTCGTAAACCTCTTCAATCATGTTACTGCGGATGGATTTATGTGTCTGCTCTCTGTCCCATGGGCATCCGTCAGGCTCGCGCAGAGTACGCATAACATCAGCCAATGGCTGGATGTCGAAATCATCAAAGCCTGCTTCCGGCAAAAAGTCCTCTGCATAGCCTTCTTCTTCGCCTTCCTCGGCAAAATCGTCCTCATCCTCGCCAAAGGTAATAATACCGGAAACAGCTTCCGCATCGTCAACCTTTTCAAATACGGTATCTTCTGCTCCTTCAGCCATCGGCGGAATATAAGCGCTCGTAAGATGGTCGATATTCGGCTGTCTGTCCAGCTCGAACAGCTTAATCGGACGGCATTCCTCATCAGGCAAACCCAGATTACGCAGGAAATAAATTTCGTATTCGTCAGGCAGTACATCCATCAGCGCAATTTTCAAATCACCGGCAACCATCTGGCTGTAAACCTGAGTAATCATCAGCGGATGCTGTCCGGCACTGGCAATCTCCGCAAAATCCTGTGCGTCAATAATCTGCAGGCCGGCAATCGGGTCGATGCCCAGCTCAACATAAGCCAAGTCCAAGAAGCTCATGGAAGGCTTAATAACCAGCTTAATGCCCTGTGCCTTCGCAGCGGTGCGCATTAAAACAACAGTCTTTTCCGCAACAAGCGGGCTGCCTGGTACGGCATAAACAACATCGCCGTTCTGCGCTGCTGCCAGCACACGCTCAACAACACTGTTATAAACCTCTTCAAAGGAAGCAGCCTTTTCGTATAAATCGTCACATGAAGTAAATTTTACGTTTTGCTTTTCCAGCTCGGCAACGGTGGGATGCACCGCCGTGCGCAGGATAACCTGAGCGCAGTTTTGCAACAGTCCCATAGTTTCCAACGAAAGATGTCCCACAGCACCGGGGCCTAAGCCGACAATTGTAATTGTTCCCATGATAGTACGCCTTCTTTCTTAATTATTTTAAAAATCGTTTCACTACCGGCAGCTGACACAGCTCCTGTCTGCTCAGCACGCCTAAAAGCGGCAGCAATATGATATAGCTTATCCCGGCAGCCAGCATAGCGGCGATTGTTGCCAAAGCCGACGCACCACCAAGCAGCATATGCACTTCTACGGCAACAGCACCCATCACCGCAGCTGCGGCAATGATTTTCGCAATACTGAGCCAGGAAAATCTTATACTTAATTTATACAACGCTATAATATTCAACAGCGCTGTTACACCAAAGTTAATATTAGTTGCCCATGCCGCGCCGGTAATACCGTATTCCGCATTCGTCAGCTGACAGACAGCAACCAACTTGGCTGCAATACCGAAAAGCATATTCAGCATCGGCAGATTGGTGTGCCCCATTCCCTGCAGCATACCTGTTGTAACCTGCTGCAAACCTAAAAGGCAGATGGCAGGCGCCGAATGCATAATGGCAATGCCGGCCTTCGCCGTACCGTAAAGCAGCAGGCTGATAGGCTCCGCCAGCACCCACATGCCTACGGAAGCAGGCACTGTTATCAGGCAGCACAGCTTCATTGCGGTCGCCGCCTTTTGCCCGATAATCTGCCATTTATTCAAAGCGAAGGCTTCGGAAACAGCAGGCACAAGGCTTGTTGCCAGCGACATCGTCGGTATCGTGGCCATTAAGAGCAAGGGCTGCGCCATGCCTGCCAGATAACCGAACTGCGCCGTCGCCTGCTCCACACTAAGACCGCTGTCAATCAATCGGCCGGGAACCAGCAATACGTCAATGCTGCTGGTAACAGGCACCAGAATATTAGCGCAGGAAACAGGCAACGCCAGCAGCAGCAGGCGTTTAATCAGCGTACTGCTGCGCACAAGCTCGGCAGCAGGTGCCTGCATCTTCACTGCATCAGTCTGCCATTGCTTGCGGTAATAGCGGTAAAAGCAGCCCATAACCACAAGACCGGTCAAGCTGCCCGGCACAGCGCCGAAGGCAGCGCCGGCAGCAGCGTATTCCAGACCGTAGGGCAGCAGCACATACGCCAGCACCACCATCGTCACTACGCGGATAAACTGCTCTACAATCTGCGATACCGCAGGCGGTGTCATCAGCTGATGTCCCTGAAAATAGCCGCGGAAGCTGGCTAAAATCGTAGCAAAGAAAATTGCCGGTGTCAGCGCTATAAGCGAATAATAGGCACGCGCATCGGTAATAACGCCGGCATCAACCAACCAGCCCGCCGCCAACACCAGACAAACCGCCAGCACAGCGCCCACGCAGGCCATCAGGCGCAGCGAAACGCGAAACACCTGACGCACATTAGCATAGTCCTTCTGTGCCAGAAAGCCTGCGACAATAATCGATATTGCCACCGGAATGCCGGCCGCAGAAATCGCAAGCAGCAAAAGGTATACGGGATAGGCCATCTGGTACAGACCGATACCCTCGCCGCCCAGCAGACGTGAAAGCAGGATGCGGTTCACAGAACCGATAACCTTTACCATCAGTCCTGCCAATGTCAGAATCATTGCGCCGCGCAAAAATTTATCACTGCTCATCTCCTGCTTTCACCTCCTTTAATCAATCTTCCAATATCAGAGCAGGCAAAGTCTGCTCCAGCCACGCCAGGGGCTCCTGCTTTGACGTACCCATTCTGTACGTCAGCTGCTGCTCCTGACCGTTTTTCAATGTCATCGTCTTAGGATGCTGCATCAGCAGCTTCAGAACGGCCTCCGGGTTTACCTGTGCCTTCTCGCCGAAGGTCAGGCGAATAATTCCCTGACGCACATTTACGCCACGTATTTTCAGCACTCGGCACAAGCCCTTAAGCGCTGCCAAACGCCAGAGCATTTCCACCTCCGGCGGAGGATTGCCGAAACGGTCGATAATTTCGTCCAGAAAATCCTCCCGCTGTGAATATTCCAGCTCGCTGAAGCGACGATACAGCTCCATTTTATAACGCGGATCCGAAATATAGCTGTCCGGAATATAGGCCTCTGCCTGAATTTCCAGAACCGGCTCCGGCTCAGGCTCGGCCTCCTTGCCGTTTTTCAGGCGTTCAATGGTTTTTTCCAGCATCTCGCAATAAGCGGCAAAGCCTATACCGGTAATATGTCCGTGCTGCTGCGGTCCCAGCAGATTACCGGCACCGCGGATTTCCAAGTCACGCATAGCAATCTTAAAGCCTGCGCCCAACTCCGTAAAATCACGGATAGCCTGCAGACGCTTTTCGGCAATTTCACTCAGCGCCTTATTAGGCTGATACACAAAGTAAGCATAAGCAAGACGCGAGCTGCGTCCTACGCGGCCACGCATCTGGTAAAGCTGCGAAAGGCCGAAGTTGTCGGCACCGTCGATAATAATCGTATTCGCCAAAGGTACATCCAGACCGTTTTCCACAATCGTCGTACACAAAAGCACGTCGCAGCCGCCTTCATAGAAGGTAATCATGGCATCCTCTAAGGCGTCCTCATTCATCTGCCCGTGGGCAATTTTGATGCTGATGCCCGGTACCAGACGGCGCAGCTTGGCAGCCAGCGGCTCCAGAGCGCTCACGCGGTTGCTGATATAGTAAATTCTGCCGCCGCGGCGCAGCTCACGCTCCAGCGCCTCCTTAATCATGCCGTCGTTATATTCGCTGACATAGGTTTCAACAGGCAAGCGGTCCTCCGGCGGCGATTCGATAACGCTCATATCACGGCCGTTGACCAGCGCCATATGCAAAGTACGCGGAATAGGTGTCGCAGAAAGCGACAAAACATCTATGCCGAGATGCCATTTCTTGATTTTTTCCTTTTGGGCAACACCGAAGCGCTGCTCTTCATCGATAATCAGCAGGCCGAGGCTGGTAAAATTCACATCCGGCTGCAGCAGACGGTGCGTACCGATAAGAATATCAACCTTACCGTCGGCAACCTCCTGCAGAACAGTGCGCTGCTCCTTCGGCGTACAAAAGCGGTTCAGCAAGCGAACCTCTACGCCGAAATTGCGCACGCGCTCCTTGAAGGTAATATAATGCTGCTGTGCCAGCACTGTTGTAGGCGCCAGCACCGCCACCTGCTTGCCGTCAAGCACAGCCTTAAAGGCAGCACGCAAGGCTACCTCAGTTTTTCCGTAACCAACATCACCGCAGAGCAGACGTTCCATCGGCTGCGGCTTTTCCATATCAGCCTTGATTTCGGCAATCGCCTTCAGCTGGTCCGGTGTTTCCTCGTAAGGAAAAGCTGCTTCAAAGTCCTTTTGCAGCTGACAGTCCGGCGAAAAAGCATGGCCCGGCATAATCTGCCGCTGTGCATACAGACGCAGCAGCTCCTCCGCCAGCTCCGTAATCGCCTTAGCAGCCTTGGCCGTAGTGCGTTTCCAGTCATTGCCGCCCATTTTCGACAAGCGCGGCACACTGCCCTCGCTGCCGACATATTTATGCAGCATACCGACCTGCTCAACAGGAACATAGAGCTTATCGTCACCGGCATAGGCCAAAAGCAAATAATCACGGTGGATGCCGTCAACCTCGACGTTTTCTACGCCTATATAACGGCCGATACCATGAACCTTATGAACAACGTAATCTCCGGCCTTAATATCCGAAAAATACTGCAGCTGTTGGCCCTGATTTTTAGTATGCAAGCGTTTGCGCTTCTGCATGCCGAAAATATCATTTTCTGTCAGCAGCAGCCATTCTTCATCCCAGAAGCGAAAGCCGTGATCCAAATCGCCGTAGGTTACATTGATGACTCCCGCCTCAAAGCTCTTTTGGGCAAAATGTCCCTTTAAGCCGTAGTTGCGCAGATTATCCGCAAAGCCACGGGCCTTAATGCTGCCGGAAAGCATAATCAGCGGCGTAATTCCCTCCGCCAGCCAGTTCTGCAAATCCTCCATCAGCAAATTAGTATTCTTATTATACGGCGCAACCGCGCGCACCGGTATATTCAGCGAAGGCAGCTGCTGCAGATAGCTGTGTCCCAACGCCGATACCAGCACAGCACCGTTAGCGGCAAGCTGCTCTATAAGCTCCTGCTTGCCGAAAAGCTCGGAAGCATGCTCCTTGTTTTCCTTGTCCAGCTTTTCCAGCATACTGAAAACATGCACCGGCTCATCAACAACTACCATAGTATCCGCAGCGCAATATTCAAAGATATCGGCATCATAGCTGAAGCTTTCATCCACCTTCAGCGGAGCAATCTTGATACTGGTGAGAGTCTGCAGACTGCGCTGGGTGTCAACATCAAAGCTGCGCATAGCGTCAAGCTCGTTGTCGAACCATTCGATGCGTACCGCCGCACTGCTGTTGATCGGGTACATGTCCAGAATATCACCGCGCAGGCAGAACTGTCCCAAAGCATCAACCTGCTCCGTACGCTCATAGCCCAAATCAAGCAACGCGGCAGCTATATTACGCTGTTCGTGCTCCTCGCCGACAGCGAGCTGCAGCGCCTTGCCGGACATACCGCTCGGACGCAGCTGCTTTTGCTGCAGCGCCTCTGCTGTAATGAAAACAATGCCACGCTCCTCACCGCTCAGAAAGCGCAGTGCAGCCGCACGTCCTGCCTGCAGCTCTAGGCTCTGCGTATCTGCCTGCACACGCGGCAAACTTACAGGATAAAGCTCCTGCATAGGTAAATCCGGGTACAGATAGTTAAGCTCGCGGCGATAGGTACGGATTTCCTCACGCGAAGCAGTAATAAAGGCCATACTGCCCTTGCCGCCCAGCAGCTTATCTGCGGCAGCAAAAAAGACCGGCTTGCTGCTTCCAGCCAACCCGGTTAAAATACAGGCCTGTTTTTTCTTTTGATATTCGGCTGCCTGCCGCACTTCCTTGACAGCGGCAACCTTATTGACTAATAAATTTTCCATAGGCTATACAAATTGATAAATAGGGCTGTTACAAACGTAACAGCCCTATAATCTGTTTTAAAATCAGAGCTTAACAGCAAGTACTTTGCGGTCCAGGCTGTGAATAGCATCAACGAAACGTACGGTGCCGGTTTTGTAACGGGCAGAAATAGTATGAGTACGTACGCCGTCGCCGAAGTAACGCAGACCGTTCAGCATGTTGCAGTTGGTAATAGCGGTAGCAGTAAACATGCAGTCATCGCCTTTTACCAGATCATCCAGAGTCAGCACCTTGTTAACATCAGCAATACCCATCTTCAGGCAGCGTTGAGCCTGTGCTTCGTCTTCGGGAACCAGACGAGCTTGCATATCGCCGCCCAGGCATTTAACAGCAGCAGCACCCAGAACACCTTCCGGAGCGCCACCCTTACCAACGTACATATGCACGCCGCTGCCTTCAATGCAGCATTCAACAATCGGGTTAACATCGCCGTCGGTAATCAGGGAGATACGTGCGCCGGCTTTACGGATTTCGTCCATCAGGCCGTAATGACGTTCGCGGTCCAGCAGAACTACGTTCAGGTCGCTTACTTTACGGTCCATTGCTTTAGCAACGCGTGCCAGGTTTTCGCTGATCGGAGCATTGATATCGATGCAGCCTTTAGCACGGGGGCCGACAGCGATTTTATCCATGTACATATCAGGAGCATGCAGCAGGCAGCCACGCGGAGCGATAGCAATAACTGCGATAGCACCGTTCTGGCCTTTAGCAACCAGGTTGGTACCTTCAATAGGGTCAACAGCGATATCAACCTCAGGGCCGCCGGCACCTACTTCTTCGCCGATATACAGCATCGGTGCTTCATCCATTTCGCCTTCGCCGATAACAACGGTACCTTTAATATTTACGGTATCAAAGGCTGCGCGCATAGCGTCAACAGCCAGACCGTCAGCACCGTTCTTGTCGCCTCTGCCTACAAGATGACCGCAGGCAATAGCTGCCGCCTCGGTTACACGTACAAATTCCAAAGAAAGCTCTCTGTTCATTCTTCACAACACTCCTTAATATAAATTCAATATAGTAATAGCACTGCTTGCACAGCGCAAGAGAATTAACTCTATGTCCAACCTTTATTATGACACGTTTATGCTGATTAATCAATCTAAATTTTATTTACAGCAACAGCATCAGGCAAACCTGCCACGGTAAAACAAAGACAATATACAGCAAAAACAGGCTGAACACTACGGTTACACCTGCACGGAAGGCATCTACAAGGTACACTGCCTCCAATGACCGCACCAGAAGATACAGCATCCACAGACAGCCAATGAGAAACAGTACACCTAAGAGCGGTAAACCGTTAAGCCCCATCCTGCCCGCAAGCAAGGCCCCCGGTGTGAGCAGCAGAAACGGCAGCGTCGTATACCCCAAAAGGCAGATGAGCCCGACAGGGTCGCCTGCTAACGCACCGAAGGTTTCCATAATGCCGTGCAGCAAAAAACCGTAAAGCGTTAAAGCTGTTCCCGCAATCAGCACCGTAGCAATAATAATGCCGAAGCGCACCTCCAGCGGCGAATCCAGCAGCCAGCAGTTTGTTGCTACGCCAAAAAAGCTGAAGCTGAGAGTGAAATAAAAAGCACTGCGCCAAAGAGAAGGCTGCTTGGCAATCGCAGCCATGCCTGCACCGGGCTCAAAAAGTACCTCAAAGGTTTTGCGCCTCATAGCTCATCACCTCGCCATACCGCCTGCCGGCGCCCCGCTCTGCTGCAGACTGCCTGTCAGCTGGTTTACAAGCTCTGTTTTAATCAGCTCCGCAATATGAGCGCTGAGCAGAAACTCCCACGGCTGCTGTTTTTCCTTAGCCTTCACCGGCGGCAAGCCGTCGGCACCCGGCTTAATCTTGCCCAATTCACCCGCTGCGGCAAGCGCATCGTAATAATCACCGATTTCATCTACCAGGCCCAGATTCTTAGCCTGCAGACCGGTATAAACACGGCCGTCAGCCAAGGATTTTACCTTGCTTTCTTCCATCTTGCGTCCTACGGCAACAGTTGTCACGAACTGCTCGTAGATTTCGTTGACGATGTTCTGCAAAATAGCCTGTTCTTCAGGTGTCATCGGTCTGTCGCTGCTCATAATATCCTTATAGGGACCGCTTTTAATCTTATTGCTGGTGATACCTATTTTCTTGAACAGTTCCTCTGTATTCATGTACGGCATATACACACCGATACTGCCGGTAAGCGTTGTGGCATTGGCATAAACCTTGTCACTGGCGCAGGCTGCAATCCAATAGGCAGCGCTGGCACCGGTATTGCCCATAGTCGCAACAATCGGCTTTTTGGTTTTCTCCTTAAAGCGCTTCAGTTCACGTCCAACCTCTTCCGCAGCCGTTGCACTGCCGCCGCCGCTGTCGATACGCAGGACTAATGCCTTGACACTGTCATCAGCCGCTGCCTCACGAATCTGCTTCATAATGCTGCCGCTTGTTACACCGCTGGTCTGGCTGAAAATATTGTCCTTGCTGTCCGCACCGCTGATAATCGTACCTGAAATATTGATTACGGCCACACGGTCAGGTACAGTGACAGTTTTCTCGGCATTGTTATTACCCTTGAGCAACGAAACGACAAAGCTCAGCACAGCCAGAATCAATACCGCGCTGACAAAAATTTTCTTAAGCATTCAATCACTCTCCTCCCTAATTTTAGTATAACATAAGCAAAAACTCCCCTCAGGCGTATGCCTTACGGCAATTGCGCCTAAGGTGCCTAAGAGGAGTATTCTTATTTTCCAAAAGCAGCGTCGGCTTAAGCTCAGCGCTTTCAGGATAACCTTATTGGTGATGTTTTACCGCCGCACCTACAAACTCTCTGAATAACGGATGCGGATTTGTCGGACGGGATTTAAATTCAGGATGGAATTGCGCACCGAGGAACCACGGATGCTCGCTCTCAGGCAATTCAACAATCTCTACCAGACGGCCATTAGGCAGTGTGCCGCCAAGAACTAATCCCTTGTCCACAATTTCCTCACGGAAAGCATTGTTGAACTCATAACGATGACGATGACGTTCGTAAATCAGCTCTGCATTGTAAGCCTTGCTGGTCAGCGTATCGGGATAAACCTTACACGGATACAGTCCCAGACGCATCGTACCGCCCAAATCCTCAACATCAAGCTGTTCCGGCATCAGGTCGATAACAGGATGTGTGCTGTTCGGATTGAACTCTGAGCTGTTGGCATCAGCCATACCGCAGACGTGACGGGCAAATTCAATTACTGTGCACTGCATGCCCAGGCAGATACCGAAGAACGGAATCTTGTGCTCACGTGCATATTGAATAGCCTTAATCTTGCCCTCAATACCGCGGTTACCGAAGCCGCCGGGCACCAGAATGCCGTCAACACCGGCCATAACCTTAGCCATATCAGTATCATCTGCTTCGATTTCTTCTGCATTTACCCAATGGATATCAAGCTCGGCTTCATTGGCAACTGCTGCATGACGCAAGGATTCGGTAATGGAAATATAAGCATCCTGCAAAGCAACGTATTTGCCGACTACCGCGATAGTTACCTTCTTGTCATATTTTTTCAGGATGCGAGCCACCATATCATGCCAGCCCTGCATATCCTTCGGCTTGTCCTCCATTTCCAGCTTGCGCAGGACAATGGTATCAAGACCCTGCTCCTCCATGAGCATCGGTACCTCATAAATGCTTCTTGCGGTAAGGTTTTGAATAACTGCGTCGGGGTCTACGTCGCAGAACATAGCCATTTTTTCGCGCATTTCCTTAGAGATAGGCTTTTCGCTGCGGCAAACGATAATATCTGGAGAAATACCGATGCTGCGCAGCTCTTTGACGCTATGCTGAGTCGGTTTGGTTTTCAGCTCACCGGCTGCGGAAATATACGGTACCAGCGTAACATGAATATAAAGCACATCGTTCTTGCCGACATCCTTTTTTACCTGACGGATGGCTTCCAAAAACGGCAGGCTTTCAATATCACCTACAGTACCGCCGATTTCCGTAATAACGAAGTCGGCATTATCCTGTTGGCCTACGCGGAAAACGCGCTCTTTGATTTCATTTGTGATATGAGGAATAACCTGTACGGTACCGCCAAGATAATCGCCACGGCGTTCTTTATTTATTACACTCTGGTAAATCTTGCCTGTGGTCGTATTGGAGTTTTTGGACAGGTTGATATCAATAAAGCGTTCGTAATGTCCCAAGTCAAGGTCAGTTTCCGCACCGTCGTCGGTTACAAAAACCTCGCCATGCTGATACGGGCTCATTGTGCCCGGGTCAATATTAATATACGGGTCGAACTTCTGGATAGTAACCCTATAGCCGCGGCTTTTCAGCAAACGGCCTAAAGACGCAGCAGTGATGCCCTTGCCCAAAGAAGAAACAACGCCGCCTGTCACAAAAATGTACTTGGTATTAGTAGTCATGATTTTTAACCCCCTCAGATTTCATAAAATGCTACAAAAATATTAAATTGTATCTAAACTCACTGCAGGCGGCAAAGCCCAAGGACTCTGCCACCTGCAAAAGAATTTCTTAAATTACATTCTTTCCGGAGCAGAAACGCCCAGAATACCCAAAGCATGACGGATGGTGTGACCAACTGCCTTCACCAAAGCAATGCGGGCTTGTTGCAAGTCTGTATCTACGCCCAGAATACGGCATTGGTTATAGAAGGAGTGGAACAGGGTTGCCAGCTCGTAGGTATAGGTTGCCACATGATGTACAGCGCGTTCGCGGGCTGCACGGGCAAGCAGTTCCGGATATTCGCCCAGCTTTTTAACAAGCGCCAGCTCTTCGGGAGCCTGCAGAGTATCCAGCTTCAGCTCGTCCAGAGCAACTGCCTCAATGCCTGCTTCGGCAAGCTGACGGGCAATGCTGCAGATACGCGCATGCGCATATTGGATATAATAAACCGGGTTCTCATTAGATTTTTCGGTAGCCAGAGTCATATCAAAATCCAGCTGGCTGTCTAAGGAGCGCATGCAGAAGAAGTAACGTGCCGCATCAACGCCAACCTCATCCATCAGCTCGCGCAGAGTGATGGTTTCGCCGGTACGCTTGGACAGCTTAACGATATCGCCGTTGCGGTACAGGCGTACCATTTGCAGCAGCAGCACCTCCAGCTTATCGGCATCAAAGCCCAAAGCACTTACAGCAGCCTTCACGCGGGCAATATAACCGTGGTGGTCAGCGCCCCACAGGTTGATGATGCGGTCGAAGCCGCGCTCGAATTTGTTGCGGTGATATGCAATATCGGCAGCAAAGTAGGTGGAAACGCCGTTGTCACGGATAACAACGCGGTCCTTGTCATCACCGTAAGCGGTGGAATTAAACCATTTTGCGCCATCCTTTTCATAAACGCAGCCTTTTTCCTCAAGGAATTTGCAAGCCTCGCGGATTTTGTCGGCATCATGCAGGGATTGCTCGCTGAACCATACATCGAAGGTTACGCCAAAGGCTTCCAGATCCTCTTTCAGGCCTGCCAGCTTTTCTTTATAAGCAATTTCCAAGAATTTAGCCAGACGCTCTTTTTCCTCTAAAGCAACAAATTCCTTGCCATAGATACGGATAATGCGCTGAGCGGTTTCAATGATATCATAGCCATGGTAGCCGTTTTCCGGGAAAGGAATGCCGGTCGGCATTTCGTCCAGCTGTTTAACGGTCAGGTCGGCAGGAACGCCGCCCATTTCCTCCAGCTTCAACAGCTGCAGATAACGTGCATTGACAGAAGCTGCCAGATTGTTCATCTGATTGCCGGCATCATTGATATAATATTCACTTTCAACATCATAGCCTGCAGCACGCAGCAGGTTAACCATAGCACTGCCGACTGCGGCACCGCGGGCATGGCCTACATGCAGCGGGCCGGTGGGGTTAGCACTTACATATTCAACCTGCACGCGGCCCAAGCCGTTAGCAGGCAGATTGCCGTAGTTTTCACCGGCAGCCAGAATGCCTGCCAGCAAATCAGCGGTCCAGTTTTGTTTCAGATAGAAATTGATGAAGCCGGGGCCGGCAATTTCCATTTTATCTACGGAAGCACAGTCCAGATTATCAACAACAGCCTGTGCAATCTGACGCGGTGCACAATGCAGGCTGCGGGCAGACTGCATTGCAAAGTTGGTTGCAAAATCGCCGAATTCCTTTTGCGGCGGAACCTCCAGCATAACCTCGGGCAAAGTACCCGGTTTCAAAGTGCCATTATCGATAGCTTTTTGCGCTGCATCTTTAATGGCAGCGGCTAATAAATCCTTTATATCCAAAGCAAAATCTCTCCTTCTCTTTATTTATTGCTTATTTTGTTTCGTAAATAGGGTCATTAGTCAGTTCAACGCCCAGCTTTTTGAATACCTTAAAATCGCCCTCTGTCAGCATAACGGTAGAGTGAGCCTGACAGCCCTTCAGCTCCGGCAGCTTTTCCAGCGCCAGCTTAGCCAGACTGTCCGTTGCGGCACACATGGAAAGCGCTATCAGCACCTCATCCATATGCAGACGCGGATTGCTGCTGCCAAGGTAGCGTGTTTTCAGATTCTGAATCGGGTTGATGTATGTCGGCGAAATCAGGTGCATTTCATCCGCAATACCGCCAAGTTCCTTAATAGCGTTCAACAGCACGGCACTGGCAGGTCCCAGCAAATCCGTAGTTTTGCCGGTAACAATTCTGCCATCGGCAAGCTCCAGCGCAATAACAGCGCACTTGCGTTCTTCCGCAACCTGCTTGGCTACGGTAACAACGCGGCGGTCATTTACGCTGACCTTAGCCTGCTTCATCAGCAGCTCCAGCGTATAAACCTCCTGCTTGCTGGCCTCATCCAGAGCCAGACGGTTCAGGGACTGATAATAGCGGCGGATAATTTCCTGACGGGAAGCCTCACAGCAGACCTCATCATCACAAATGCAGTTGCCTGCCATATTAACGCCCATATCGGTAGGCGATTTGTACGGGCAATAGCCGTAAATGCCTTCAAAAATTGCTGCCAGTACAGGATAAATTTCAACGTCACGGTTATAATTTACCGTGGTCACGCCATAAGCCTCCAAATGGAAGGGGTCAATCATATTAACATCCTGCAAATCCGCCGTAGCAGCCTCGTAAGCCATATTTACAGGATGCTTCAAAGGCAGATTCCAGATGGGGAAGGTTTCGAATTTGGCATAACCGGCCTTAATGCCGCGCTTATTTTCATGATACAGCTGTGACAGACAGGTAGCCATCTTGCCGCTGCCGGGACCGGGCGCAGTAACAACTACCAGCGGACGTGTAGTTTCTACATAATCGTTCTGGCCATAGCCCGCATCGCTGACAATATGCTCCACATTATGCGGATAGCCTTCAATCGGATAATGGTAATAAACCTTGATATCCAAAGCCTCCAGCTTATTCTTGAAGCTTTCGATGGATTTCTGCCCCTTATATTGCGTAATAACAACGCTGCTGACATAAAGTCCCTTAGAACGGTAAACCTTTACCAGACGCAGTACGTCCAGATCGTAGGTCAGGCCTAAATCGTGACGCACCTTGTTATTTTCGATATCATCGGCATTGATGGAAATAATCATCTCTGCCTGATCCGCAAGCTGCAGGAGCATCTGCAGCTTACTGTCCGGAGCAAAGCCCGGCAGTACGCGGGAAGCGTGGTAATCATCGAACAGCTTGCCGCCGAATTCCAGATAAAGCTTATCGCCGAATTTACTGATGCGCTCTCTGATATGCTCAGATTGCATGGTCAAATATTTTTGATTATCAAAACCTATTTTCATATTAAATTTCCTCAACCTCAATTAAAATCTTCATCTCGCCGTAAGGCTTCTCATCGTGATACAGTGTATATTCCATTTCCAGCTCCCACATGCCGTTGCGGAAATGGGTATATACATAGCTTGTTTCCGTCGTCAGAGGAATTTTCATATAAGGTGTCTGATAAAGGCTTTTATCTACATATCCACGGCGGAATTCCTGTCTGTGATCTACGCTGCCGCTACGCATGACTATAACGTGCTCATCGTCCCATTTCAGCGTTGTCTTGGTATTATCCAGACCGGACTGTTCATCCTCCTTATAGATTACGTAGTATTTGCCGCCTTTTTCCGTCATCATACCCGTATACTTTTGTTCAGAAGCCTGAGCCTCACTACCCTCATCCTTCGTTGTACTCAAAATACGAATTTTTACCGGCTGCATAGTACGTGCCTCCATAAACAAGAGAGAGCCTGCACCGTTTCGCCACACCATTATGATCGAAAGGTTGCAAGCCCTACAAGATTTTTGTCAATCTAATGCCATTAAACTTTTCTGCACTAAAAGACCTCTTATATTCTTCAATATTATATAACAGCTATAAAGCACAGTCAAGAAATTGCATAAGGAAGTGCAGTATTTCCCATAACAGCCAGCTAAAAAATTCAACCAAAAACGACAGAGTATACTGCCATAGTATAACTCTGTCGTCAGCTTTTTAATATAAAATTTATTTTTTAGCTTCTTCCTTGGCTGCTTCTTTCTGCTGCGGCAGCATTACACTGAAATCATTCAGCAAAGGCTTCTCGCCGTTCAGCTTGAAAAGATATACGAAGCGGGCAGCCGGTTTTTTCTCTGCAGCAACCTGATACAGCAGCACGTCTGCGCCATTATGTTTTTCAACAACAATCAGTTGATTGGTGGTCAGCTTACCGAAATCCTTAGCAAGCTGTGCATGCAGATTATTGTAAGCCTTTTCATCCCAGTTCTTTTGCATATCCTCGGTCATCATAGAGGTAACTGCCTTATAGTTGCCGCCGTTGATAAATTTGTCAACAATAGCTTCCTCTGCGTCCAGCACTTTACCGTTGGATGCGCTGCAAACTGCGCTGACAGCCAGCATCATAATCATTGTAACCAGCATTAATATTTTTTTCATGGAAAATTCTCCTCCCTATATGCTTAATATGTGTTTAATTATAGTCTTTCGTGCCAACAAGTGCAAGCGTTACCATAAAAACTTTACAAATCTTTTCCACTAACGATAAATTCAAGCACAAAACTAAAGATTTTTGTTTTTCCATTCCGTCAGCTGGCTGCTGAAGGCTTCCCACTGCTGCGGCAATGCTTCCAGCGCCGCATCGGCCTTAGCCTGCTCCCAGCCGCTGAACAAGGCTGCTTCATAGCGCAGCTCTTTGTTTTCGGGATGTGCCGCCACCAGCTTCTCTACCATCATGGTGTTGATATAATCATCGTGCAACAGGCCCAGCATATCCTGCAAATACTTCAGGCTACGCAAAAGGCGTGCTTCCGGAGCCAGCTCTGGCACGCTCTGCAGTGCATAACGGAAGCGCTTGAGCTTGATGCGGATGCGGTGCAGCTGCTCCATATTATGCAAATCGGGATATTTTTCCGGCAGCTCCATCAGCTTGTCATACCAGTTACCGAAACGACGTGACAAAAACTCTGCCAATGTCAGCTCCCTTTCAGGCGCAGGCACGCTGTACAGCCACAAAAGCAAACGGGCCAGCTCCAGCGTCAAGCGGTTCAGCCTCAGTCCGCGCAACGCCTTAGCCGCAGCCGTACTGCGCAGCTGCGTCAGCAAAGCCGTAAGCTGCGGCAGCGCAGCTTCCGCCTGCTCCCGGCTGCGCTGCAGACGCGAGCAGATTTGCAGCGCCACATCGTACTCCCGCACATCACCCAAACGATTGGTGCTCGCCTTCAGCACTCCCTGCCAATGCACCGCCTCCTGCTCAGGCAGCAGCGGCTTGCATAGAGTCAGCAGCGAGCGCAAGCGTCTGAGCTTTACCCGCAGCTGACGCATCAGGCTGCGTTCCGGACCACGGCTCAAAACCTCCTGCCACAGCTTGCTTACATAGTAAACCTGCCAGGGAAGATGACAATACAACAAACTCATAGCGCTGTCTGCATCGTAGGCCGCCAGCTGCTTTTGATCAAAGCAGCCGCGCAGCTGGTCCAGTCGCTGCGAAAAATCCGGCTCCTCCAGCACAAATTTTGTTTTGGAGGCCAGCAGCTTCTGCAGCAGGCTGTCGACAGCCTCTGCTGCTTCCGTATTCTGATATTCAAATTCTATGATGATATCCGCTATCGCCAGCAGCTTATCGCTTACAAGCAGAGTGCCCCAGGCACAATACAAGCGCACGCCGTCAATATTTTCCGGTGTCAAACGTGTCAGGCGATATTTGTACATATCATTATCGTTGAAATATTTTTCTTTGATTTTTACCTTAACGGTACTGCCAGGCAACAGCCTTTTCGCAAGATTAAGCAGCTGCGCCTGGTTTTTTACTTCCAGTCCATGCAGACACAGCTTGTGTTTCATGTCATCTACCTCCCGGACCTTGACGCTTATTTATGCGCTTATTTGTTCTTCGGTACAATTTCCAGCCAATAATTATCGGGATCGGTAATAAAATAAATTCCCATAGCAGGATTTTCGTAGCAGATGCAACCCATTTCCTTATGCTTAGCATGCGCTGCTTCGTAATCATCTACCAAAAATGCCAGATGGAATTCATTTTCGCCCAGATTATAAGCTTCCTTGCGGTCACGCAGCCAGGTAAGCTCCAACAGATGCGGAGTTTTGCCGTCCGTCAGATATACCAGAATAAAGCTGCCGTCCTCGGCCACCTTGCGATGATCCTCCTTCAGGCCCAAGGCCTCCTCGTAAAACTTCAGGCTTTTTTCCAAATCCAAAACGTTAAAGTTGTTATGTGCGAAAGTAAATTCCATATTATACACCTCTCATTAAATTATATTACATATTTAAAAAAATACTACCTGCTTCAAGAGCAGAGCAGCTAAAGCAATACCTGCTGCCAGCTTGCCGACCATTGCAAAAAAGCGCATCTTCGCTGCCGTCCACGCCAGCTGCATAGCAGCCGCCGAAACACCCGTATGCGCCAGCTCATAGGCAAACGCAGCTACAAAGGCACCGGCCATGCCGCCGAGCAATGAGCCTAATATCGGAAAAATCAATGTACCGAGCAAGGTGCCGGCAAAGCTTCCCAAAGCAATAAAAATAACCGCGAACCAAGAAACCTTACTGCGCTTAATACCGAAAAGGCCGACGCAAAACTCCCAAAATTCACCCAAAGCATAAATAAGCACCATAGCAGACAGCAGTCTGCCGTTAAAATACAGCACCTCATCAAAAAAAGCAAACATCAAGGATGTCAGTAAAAGCAAAGTATTCCCCGGAAGGTCGAATATTGTCAGTATCGGTCCCGATATAGCTATGAAGATTGCAAATGTACGCTCAACCAGCAGTTCCATAACATGCCTCCGTCTATTTATATTGTATTAATTATACCACATCCATAAACATACAAGTTTACTAAAGTGTCACGAGAATTAGAAATAAATGTAAAATCGTTGTGCGGTATCGCAGAAAATGCTAAAATTAGTTAAGCTAAAAATTTCTTAACCAAGGAGGTTCCCTCGTGAACGATATATTGCTTACTCTTAAACCATGGTACCCTTCCATAAGTGCCTTTATTTTCTTTACCGTTGTCCGCTACATTTATAAAAACTTTTTCATCCGCCTTTTACGCCGCTTGAACAACAAGGTATCCTTCGGCTACGGCGAGGATTTTCTTAACGCCTTTGAGACACCTATCAACATTGCGCTCTTTATTATCGCGTTCTATGCGGCAATCAACCTGTCGCCGTTGGCATCAGTACACGATTTCAGCTTTACCGACCGCATTCTGCGAACGATCATTGTCACCAACTTTTTCTGGGGCCTGTATAACCTGATTGATACAACGCACGGCGTTTTCTTCGATTTGCTGGAAAGATTCGGCATCCAGACCGATGAAGCCATCGCCAACATTCTCGCGACTGTTTTCCGTATGATTATCATCATGCTGGGCTTTGTAACCGTAGCCCGCGAATGGAATTACGATATCAGCGCCTTTATCGCCTCCCTCAGTATCGGCTCTTTGGCTGTTGCATTTGCAGCCAAGGATGCATTGGCCAACGTTTTCGGCAGTATGATTATCCTGCTCGACAAGCCCTTTAAAATCGGCGACTGGATTAAAGCCAACGGCATCGAAGGTATCGTAGAAAGCGTTTCCTTCCGCAGCACCTGTATCCGCACCTTTCCGCAGGAGCTTGTTTATATTCCGAACTCCCTCCTCAGCAACACGCCGATTACCAACTATACGCTGCGCGAACGTCGCCGCATCGACTTTACGCTTGGCCTGACCTACGGTACAACGGCTGCCCAAATCGAGGAATTTATCTTCAAGCTGAAAAATTATCTGGAGGATCTCACGCTTATTGATGAAAATGATGTACGCGTTCATTTCCTCACCTATAACAGCAGCAGCCTTGATATACGTGTTGTCTGCTACGCCAAAACAGGCAAGCACCTCGAATACCTCAACATTATGCAGGAAATCAACCTGCATACATTGGAGCTGCTTGAAGAAGTCGGCGTAAGCTGCGCCTTCCCCAGCACCAGTCTTTATTTTGAAACTCCGCTGCAGGAAAATGTTACCGAACAGCCTGTCAAAGCACACGCCGAAGCTGATAAGCCAAAAGATAACAGCACCTCTGCCAACTGCTAATTCACTATTATTTTGCAGAAAAATTTTGCAAACTGAGTTATAATAAAATAAAGAATAATTTTCCATTTTATCTCAGTTTACATTGATAGGAGGCTGCCTATGACTAACAACATTAAGCAAGCGATTATTATCGGCGGCGGTCCCGCCGGAGTAAGTGCCGCTCTTTATCTGGCGCGCGCCGGTCAAAAGGTATGCATAATTGAAAACGGCCCCGGCGCACTGGCTAAGGCACATAAAATTGACAACTACTACGGCATTGCCGCTTCCGGAGCCAAGCTCTATGCAGCAGGACTGGAGCAGGCACGCTCTCTGGGCGTAGAAATTTTGCAGGACGAGGTTCTCGGCGTTGAATACACCGACTGCTTCACGCTCAGTTTAAAAAACACAGACGAGCAGCTGCAGACAGAAGCACTTATTCTGGCTACCGGCAGCAAGAATATTACGCTCAACCTTCCCGGACTTATTGAGCTGGAGGGCAAGGGCATAAGCTATTGCGCCGTATGCGACGGCTTCTTCTTCCGCAAAAAGCGGGTAGCGGTTTTAGGCAACGGTGCCTATGCTCTGCACGAAGCAGCTTATCTTAAGCAGCTGGCAGGCAGCGTCACTATCCTGACCAACGGTCAAAGCGGTGACGCAGCCAAGGCTGCATGCTTTGAGGTAAACACCTCTGTGCTGCAAGCAATTGAAGGCAACGGCAAGCTCAGCAGCATCCGCTTTACCGATGGCAGCACGCTTGCCGTCGACGGCTTGTTCATCGCTCTTGGCACAGCAGACAGCACCGATATGGCGCGCAAGCTTGGCGCAGAGCTGAACGGACGCTTCATCCGTATCGACAGCGACGGAGCGACTAACATCCCCGGACTTTTCGCTGCCGGCGACTGCACGGGAGGCTTGATGCAGGTGGCCAAGGCAGTACACGAGGGCGCACGTGCCGGCCTGACAGCGTTAAAGTTTTTGCGTCAACATAAGACAGAAGAAAAATAACTAAAATTTTTACCAAAACACTTAAGGAGTGATAATTATGGCATTAGAAATTACTACAGCAAACTTTGAGCAGGAGGTTACCAATTCTACCCAAACAGTTCTCGTTGATTTTTGGGCATCCTGGTGCGGCCCCTGCCGTATGCAAGCTCCGATTCTGGAAGCCTTTGCTCAGGAGCACAGCGATATCAAGATTACCAAATGCAATGTTGATGATAATCCGGAGCTGGCAGAAAAATTTGCTATCATGAGCATCCCCAGCCTGTTGGTTTTCAAAAGCGGCAAGCTGGTAAAATCCGCAGTCGGCCTGCACGATAAGGAAGCGTTGGCAGCACTGGTAAAATAATTTCTTAACGAAAAAATCCCGGTTATGGTTTTTGAAGAAGCCATGCCGGGATTTTCTTTGTTTTTAAGCATAAAAAGAACTCCCTACGAAGCACTGCATGAACAGAGCACATAGAGAGTTCTTTATTTTTCTTTTTGCCGTGCCGCTTACGCAGCACGGCTTATTTTTTAATTAAGCAAGAATTTTATTCCTTGCCTGCCAGCTTTTTGTAGCCGTCCAGACGAGTCATAGCGTCCTTCTCGGTCTTCTCGAACAATGCTTCCGCAGTATCCGGGAACATCTTCTGCAGGGAGCTGAAACGAACTTCGCCCATGAGGAAGTCACGGAAGTTTGCGGTAGGCTCTTTGCTGTCCAGAATGAACGGATTCTTGCCTTGCTCCTTCAGTTCCGGATTGAAGCGGTAGGTTGCCCAGTAACCGCAGTCAACAGCACGTTTTTCTTCGAGCTGGCTGCAGCCCATGCCAACCTTCAAGCCGTGGTTGATGCAAGGTGCGTAAGCAATAATCAGGGACGGGCCGTCATAAGCCTCTGCTTCGGCAATAGCCTTCAGAGTCTGGTTCTTGTCGGCGCCCATAGCAACCTGTGCAACATATACATAGCCATAGCTCATAGCCATCATGCCAAGGTCTTTCTTCTTGGTCTTTTTGCCACTGGCAGCAAATTTAGCGATTGCCGCAGTCGGAGTAGATTTAGAGGATTGACCGCCGGTGTTGGAATATACCTCGGTATCGAATACCATAACATTGACATTCTCGCCGGATGCCAGTACATGGTCCAGACCGCCGTAGCCGATATCATAAGCCCAGCCGTCACCGCCGAAGATCCAGTGGCTGCGTTTAACGAAGAATTGCTTTTCGTCATACAGAGCAGCGCATTTATCACAGTTGTCTTTATATTTTTCCAGTGCAGCAGTCAGCGCTTCGGCACGTTCACGAGTGCCTTCGCTGTCGTTGACATGCTCCAGCCAATCGGTCAGCGCAGCCTTGAGATCCTCAGGCAGCTCGCCTTCCAGCATAGCCTTTACCATTTCTTCTACACGCTCACGGGATTGTTTAACGCCCAGAAACATGCCTAAGCCATATTCAGCGTTATCCTCGAAGAGGGAGTTTGCCCAACTCGGACCATGACCCTTGCAGTTTTTGGTATACGGCATGGACGGAGCGGATGCACCCCAGATAGAGGTACAGCCTGTTGCATTGGCAATCATCATACGGTCACCAACCAGCTGGGTTACGAGCTTAGCATACGGAGTTTCGCCGCAGCCTGCGCACGCACCGCTGAACTCAAGCAGCGGCTGCTCGAACTGAATACCCTTCATGGTCTTCTTGTTGAGCGGATTTGCCTTCGGAGCAACCTCCTTCTGGCTGTATTCCCATGCAGCAGCTTTATCAAGCTGAGTATCGAGCGGCTTCATAACGAGAGCTTTGGCTTTCGGAGCCGGGCATACCTGAGCGCAGTTGCCGCAGCCGGTGCAATCCAGCGGGGAGATGCTAATGCCGAACATCAGGCCTTTAGCGCCGATAGCAGGCTTGCTCGGCAGAGTTGCCGGAGCCTTGGCAGCTTCTTCCTCGGTCATGAGAACCGGACGGATAGCAGCATGCGGGCAAACGAAGGCGCACTGGTTACATTGGATACAGGTGTCCATCTGCCATTCCGGTACGTCGATAGCGATGCCGCGTTTTTCATAAGCGGCAGTACCGCTCGGGAAGGTGCCGTCTGCATAATCAGCAAAAGCGCTTACCGGCAGCTTGTCGCCTTCCAGCTTGTTCATCGGAACGAGCAGCTTGTCAACGAATTCGTTGCCGGTTGCAGCTTCGGCAGCAGTATCGCCGGCCTCAGCCCAGCTTGCCGGAACATCAACAGCAACAATAGCATCAATGCCTTTGTCGATAGCAGCATTGTTCATGTCGACAATGTTCTGGCCTTTCTTGCCGTAGGAATGCTCAACAGCATCCTTCAGGTATTTCACAGCATCAGCCAGAGGAATAATATCAGCCAGCTTGAAGAAAGCAGACTGCATAATCATGTTGATGCGGCCGCCCAGACCGATTTCCTGAGCAATCTTAACAGCATCAATGATGTAGAATTTGATATCGTTCTTCGCGATGTAGCGTTTGAGCTGACCGGGCAGCTGTGCGTCGAGGTCCTCAGCGCTCCAGTTGCAGTTCAGCAGGAAGGTGCCGCCCTTTTTCAGGCCTGCGGTTACATCGTATTTATGAACATAGGACTGATTGTGTACTGCAACAAAATCGGCAGCATCAATCAGGTACGGTGCCATAATCGGAGTATGACCGAAGCGCAGATGGGAAACAGTTACGCCGCCGGATTTTTTACTGTCGTAGGAGAAGTAGCCTTGAGCATACATATCGGTGTGGTCACCGATGATTTTGATAGCACTCTTGTTGGCGCCGACAGTACCATCACTGCCCAAGCCCCAGAATTTGCAGCCCTTGGTGCCTGCAGGAGTTACGTCCACGCCTGCTACGCACGGCAGAGAGGTATTGGTTACATCATCAGTGATGCTGATGGTGAAATTGTTTTTCGGTTCTGCACTTGCCAGATTATCGAATACAGCTACGATATCGCCGGGCAGCAGGTCCTTGGAGCCCAAGCCGTAACGGCCGCCGATAATCATAGGCTTGCGGTCGCTTGCATAGAAGGCAGCACGTACATCAAGATACAGCGGTTCGCCGAAAGCGCCCGGTTCTTTGGTGCGGTCCAGTACAGCAATACGTTTTACGCTTTGCGGAATTGCGCCCATGAAGTGCTCGATGCTGAACGGACGATACAGGTGAACTACGAGTACGCCAACCTTTTTGCCCTCTGCGTTGAGCTTTTCAACAACAGTGCGGACAGTTTCGGAAGCAGAGCCCATGATGATGATGATATCTTCTGCATCCTCAGCGCCGTAATAGTTGAACAGATGATATTCACGGCCGGTCAGCTTGCTAATTTCGCCCATGTAATCCTCTACGATTTCCGGCAGAGCATTGTAATAGGTGTTAACAGCCTCGCGGGTCTGGAAGTAAATATCCGGGTTTTGTGCGGTGCCGCGGATAACAGGATTATCCGGGTTCAGACCGCGTTTACGGAATGCGTCTACCGCATCCTTATCCAGCAGCTTTTCGAGGTTAGCATAATCCATAACCTCAATCTTCTGGATTTCGTGGGAGGTACGGAAGCCGTCGAAGAAGTTCAGGAACGGTACGCGACCTTTGATAGCACTCAAATGTGCTACGCCTGCCAGATCCATAACCTCCTGTACGCTGCCTTCAGCCAGCAATGCGAAGCCGGTCTGACGGGTAGCCATAACATCCTGGTGGTCACCGAAGATAGACAGAGAGCTTGTTGCCAGTGCACGTGCGGAAACGTGGAAAACTGCGGGCAGCAGCTCGCCGGCCATTTTATACATATTAGGAATCATCAAAAGCAAGCCTTGAGATGCGGTGTAGGTAGTAGTCAGCGCACCTGCCTGCAGAGAGCCGTGAACTGCGCCGGAGGCACCTGCCTCAGACTGCATTTCCATCAGCTTAACGGTTTGCCCGAAAATGTTCTTTTTGCCTTGGGCAGCCCATTCATCGACAACCTCAGCCATCGGTGAGGACGGAGTAATAGGATAAATTGCAGCAACATCGGTAAATGCGTAGGAAATATACGCAGCAGCTGTGTTGCCGTCCATTGTTTTCATTTTTACCATTGGATTCCCTTCTTTCTTGAAATCACAAAATTACTTGACCTTAATTTTTACAGGAAAAACTTTCCGGTTTATATAATTAGTATACACTACTCAGCCTTGTTTGTAAAATATCTGCATAAATGTATACAGCATTTTTGCGTAAATAAAATGTGAAAAAAGATGCCGCCGGTTAAGCAGCATCTTGAAAATATTTATGCTTCCAGATAAATCGCACTGTCAAGTTTTTCGGTCACATAGCCGATAATCCGCGTGCTCGGAGCAACAGCCCGCAGCTCTGCCAGACAAGCTTCCGCCTCCGCCGCAGGAACAGCACACAGCAGGCCTCCGCTCGTCTGCGGGTCGTAAAAAATATCCTGCAGCGCACGCGCGACAGCTCCCACAACGCGCACACCTGCTTCGGCAAAATCACGGTTACGATAGGCGCCGGCAGGAATAAAGCCCATATCCGCCATCTCGTATGCTTCCTCGTGATAGGGCACAGCCTGTGCCTTCAAGTGCACGGTAACGCCGCTGCCCTGCGCCATCTCCAGACTGTGTCCCAAAAGCGCAAAGCCTGTCACGTCGGTGCAGGCATGCACGCTGTAGTTCACAAGCACATCATGCGCATATTTATTGAGCGTACTCATCTGCACATACAGCTTGTCAAGCAACGCCTGTTCTGCTAAGCCGGCCTTCGCCGCCGTCGTCAGAATGCCTACACCCAAAGGCTTTGTCAGCAGCAGTACGTCACCGGGTTGCGCGCCGCTGTTCGTCCACACATTTTCAGGCTTCACAAAGCCTGTCACCGCCAAGCCGTAAATCGGCTCCGCGCCGTGAATGGTGTGGCCGCCGGTGATAATTGCACCTGCTTCATAGGCCTTGGCATAACCGCCGCGCAAAATCTCCTGCACGGTTGCCTTGTCCATTTTCTCGGGAATGCACATGATATTCAGCGCCAGCTTCGGTTCACCGCCCATAGCATAAACATCACTCAGAGCGTTCGTCGCCGCAATCTGTCCGTACATAAACGGATCATCGACAATCGGCGGAAAGAAATCTGTTGTCTGCACAATCGCCAGCTCGTCACTCACCCGATAAACACTGGCATCGTCGCTTTTATCGTAGCCCACTAAAAGATTAGGATCATAATGCGTCTGAAAGCCTGCCAGCAGATTGCACAGCGTACCGGCACCCACCTTGGCCCCGCAGCCGGCACAGCTCGCCAGCTTCGTCAGCTTTACTTCGTTTTCCATAGCTCAAACCTCCGCTTATTCGGCAGCAGTATACAAAACCTCGTAGCCATCCTCCCGCTCACGCACTATCTGCTCCAGCTCTGGTGTCTGCAGGGACGCTGCATCAGCCAGCGCCTCCGTTTTAAAAAATACGCAGGTACCGCAGCTGCTGCTAAGGCTGCGCGGCACCGGGCGCACCTGCGCCTGCCAGCCGCGCTCCGTGCAAAGATGCTGAAAGCGCACCGCGCCGAAGTGCGAAAAGAACGTTGCAATATACTGCATCATTTGCTCAGGGACAGAGTAAATTCGCCGTCCTGCTCCGTTACAGCAACACTGTAGCCCTGATGCTGTGCGTAGCGTGTTACATTTTCCTTGGAGGTATTGTTATCCACGATTACCTCATACGCAGCCTCGCCGCTCATCATCGCCTGACGCGTCAGGATAACGGGTTCGGGACAGGAAAGTCCTCTTGCATCAATAGTTTTCATAGCGTTTCCTCACTTTTTATATGTATTCAGATAAGCAATCACAGTAACAATAACAATACCGATAACAACAGCAATCTGACCGTTAGCAGTAGGACCGTTGCCGCTGGAGGCCAGGCCGAAGTTATGCGCAAAGGCCGCACCCACGATAAAGCCCAGCAGAGTTACTGCACTGTCGGAGTTGCCTTCGCCGGACAGCACCAGCTGACGCATCGGGCAACCGCCCAAGAGTACGCAGGCAAAACCCGCCAAGAAAAGTCCCAGCACGTTCCACAGCGCATCGGTGTGCGCAATAGGCTGCGCCGCAAAGCCCACCTTGAAAAAGGCACCGCCTGTTACAGAGGTCAGCACAACATTGCAAGCAGCAGCTGCCGCAACAACAGCCACAAAGCCCCACAGCATTTTAGTTTCTCTAAAGAGAATAAAATCGCGGATACCGGCAATCATGCAGAAGCGTGTGCGCTGCGTAAGATAACCGACTGCTACTGCAGCAATCAGGCTCACAGCAACAGCCGCATGCTTGGCACCGGGGCCGCCACCCGCCTTGGTAAAGTGGATGAAGGCCGGTGCGGCAACGAGCAGCACCAACAGTACAACGGCAATCACCGACATAATGCTGCCTTCCGCCGCCGTCATCTTATAAGTACGCTTCAGGCTGTAGCCTCGGTTCAGAAAGAAAATGCCGGCATAAATTCCTGCCGCAAAGCCAACCAAGCCGACAACAGCGTTCAAGTCACCGCCGGCAATACGCAGCAGCATTCTGAACGGACAGCCCAAAAACATCAGGCAGCCGATCATCGCAAAAAAGCCCAGCACAAAACGTGTCAGCGGAGAGCTGCCGCCCTTCGGCGAAAACTCGCCGTGCATATAAGCTGCACCCAGCGCGCCCAGCACCAGACCGCTGATTTCCGGACGGATGTACTGCACAGCCTTAGCGGCATGCAGTCCCAAGCCACCAGCAGTATCACGCAAAAAACAGGCAATACACAGGCCCATGTTGGCCGGATTGCCGAAAAACACCAGCATTGCTGCCACCAGACCGATAACCGCACCTGTTGCAACAATCGTTACTTGTTCATTTTTCATAAAAAGCCTCCCCAAAATATTTCTTCGACAAAAGTATACCATAGCCCACATGCTTATACCAATATCATTTATAGATAAAGCTGATTGATTTATTAGCTTTTCAGATAATTATATGATAGAATAGGCGTAACATGAGGAGGTACGGAAAATGCAGCAAATTTATCTCGACAACGCCAGCACCACCTTTCCCAAGCCACAGGCAGTTGCTGACGCAGTTTATCAATATATTACAAGTGCAGGCACCAACATCAGCCGCGGTACCTGCGCGACCACTACCGAGGACCTTGTTTTTGCCACCCGCGAGCAGCTTTGCCGCTTTTTCGGTGGCGAGGACAGCAAAAATGTTGTCTTTACGAAGAACATTACCGAAAGCCTGAATATCATCATCAAAGGACTGCTGCACAGCGGCGACCATGTGCTTGTGACCGCTATGGAGCACAACGCCGTTATGCGTCCGCTCCAGCAAATCGGCACAGAGCTTACGACTTGCAACGCTCCCACCGACACCATCACCTTCAGCCGCATCCCCTGCGATGCGGATGGTGCACTGTGCTTGGAGGCCTTGCCGCAGCTTGTGCGCCCCAACACCAAAGCAATCATCATGACGCACGCCAGCAATGTCTGCGGCACACTGCAACCCTTGGCGGCAATCGGCAGCTTCTGCCAAAAGCATAACCTGAAATTCATCGTCGACAGTGCGCAAAGCGCCGGCGTCGTTCCCAGCAACATGCAGGAAATGCACATCGACGCTCTCGCCTTTACGGGGCACAAGGGACTTTTGGCACCGCAGGGCATCGGCGGTTTTGTGCTGCGTGAAAGCATGATTGACGACATAACACCGCTCATTGTCGGCGGCACCGGCAGCCTCAGCCATACGGAGCACACTCCCCGCTTCATGCCGGATAAATTTGAAGCAGGCACGCTCAACCTGCCGGGCATCGCCGGCCTGCATGCTTCCCTCAGCTGGCTGCAGCAGCAGGGCATTGATAAAATCCGCACGCACGAGCTTACGCTTACGCAGCAGTTTTTAGACGGACTGCAGCAATTAGAAGCGCAAAACTTATTGCGCATCGTCGGCAAAAGGAACTGCAGCGAGCGCGTAGGTGTTGTTTCTATCAGTACAGATATAACAGATATCGCAGAACTGGCCTTCATCCTAGCGGACAAATACGCCATTGCTACGCGCGTAGGCCTGCACTGCGCCCCCAACGCCCACAAAACGCTCGGGACCTATCCCACGGGTACACTGCGCTTTTCCTTCGGCTGGAACAATACTGCAGAGGAAGTCAATGTTGCCCTGCAAGCATTGAAAGAGGTGCTCGCCCATGGACTTTAAACAGCTGCAAAGCTTTGTCACCGTAGTGCAGGAGGAAAGCTTCACGCAGGCTGCAGGCAGGCTCTTCGTATCGCAATCCACCGTCAGCACGCATATCCACCAGCTGGAAAGCGAGCTTAACACCAAGCTGATTCTGCGTACCACCAAAAGCCTGCAGATAACACCCAAGGGACGCGAGCTTTACGAATACGCACTGAATATTCTGGAGTTAAAGGAGCGCATGATTCAGGCCTGCTCCATCGAAAGCCGGCGCATCATCCACCTCGGCGCCTCCACCATCCCCTCAGCTTATATCCTGCCGCAGCTTTTGGCGGACTTCGGCAAATTGCATCAGGATATTTACTTCATCATTCACCAGAGCGACAGTCAAGGAATCATCAACGGCCTGAAGGACGGCCTGTTCAACCTTGGATTTATCGGCATGAGCTGCGAGGACAGCGACTTCTGCTGCCAGCCCTTCTGCAAGGACCGCATGGTAGTCATAACTCCGGTCAACGAGCATTTTCTGCAGTATAAGCAGCAAAAGGAAAATGTGCTGCCGGAGCTTTTACGAGAGCCGCTGATTCTGCGCGAAAAGGGCAGTGGCAGCAAAAAAATGGCCGACAACTTTCTGGCGCACAGCGGTATTTCCGAGGACGAGCTGCAGATTATTGCCCGCGTCAACGATCAGGAAACCATCAAAAACCTTGTCGCCGGCGGTATGGGAATTTCCATTATCTCGGAAAAGGCTGCGCACAACTTTCTGCAGGAAAAACGTTTGCTGGCCTTTGAGCTGCCGCAGGCTTTTTCCGAACGCAGCCTCTATCTCATCTACCGCAAAAATTATCTGCTGCCAAGCTACGTCAAGGAGTTTCTCGGCTTCATCAGCCAAAGCAAATTATAAGCATAACAAAACGAGTACGCACAGGACGAACCCTTGCGTACTCGTTAATTTTTGCATATTTACTTGACGATTGTCACAGGCACATCAGCGTTTTCCGCGATGACGCTGCTGACACTATTGCGGAACAAGCCTTCCAAAACTCCCATGCCTCTGCTGCCCAGCACGATACCGTCACAATCCTGCTCACCTACAGCACGCAGGATGCTTTCGGCAATATTGTTGTCGTTTTCCAGCAAATAGGTGCAGTCAATGTTCTTGCCGCTGAGAATCGCATGTGCGGCATCAAGCACTTCGTCACCCATCTGAGCATACAGGCAATCGCTTCCAAATTCCACAATATGCTGTTTCATTCTGCCGGAAACCACCGTCATAATTACCAGCGAGCCGCGCGTATAGCTTACAAGCTCACAGGCATATTCCAATGCTCTCCAGGAATGCTCCGTACCGTCAATAGGTACAAGAATGCGTTTCAGCATTTTATTTTACAATCAGCACAGGTACATTTGCATATTGAGCAACCTTAGAGCTTACGCTGCCAAGGAAGAATTCAGCAATACCGGAAAGGCCACGGCTGCCGATGATGATTGCATCTGCGCCGGTCTTTTTAGCCATAGCGATGATGCGTTCGGACGGATGGCCAACCTCCAGACTGAATTTGGTTTCGCCTTCGTAGGTGCTCAGACGCTCCTGCGCCATTTCGAGAACCTTGTCACCGATTTTCTCCAGCTCACTGTTGCCTTGGCTTACAGTTGCATGATCCAGAGGCACTGCCAGCAAAGCAGCATTATTATATGGTTGGATTACATTGATTACATGCAGTTCACCGCCAAACTTTTTGCCAAGCTCTACAGCAGTATCCAGTGCTCTCCAGGAGCCTTCACTGCCATCTACAGGAACAAGAATCTTTTTAAACATAACAACGCACCTCCATAATAATGCACATGTTGTAATTTATTTATTATATTTTTTACAAGAAGAGGCTTTTTTTCTTCTTACGTTATATATTCTGCTTTAACACAAAAATTCCTGCTGAAATTACTCGCGGCCGCGATTTTTTCTTTTTTCGTGGATGCGGGCAGATTTCTTGCTGAACTTTTTCGGTTCATCAGCCAGCTTGGCCAGCTCGGAAGGAGATTGCTCCTTAGCCTCGGCAAAGTTTTCGCCCTTCACAAAGCGGAAATAAATCGCAATGCCGGCAATCAGCACCAGAGGAATACTGCCGATAACATAACGGTAGCTCTGCGGTGCAGCCATCGTGATAAAGTCATAGATAACGATACATGCAGGCACCAGGATAATCTGTCCCATGCGGGCGAGGAAGCCGTCCTTGCCCATAAAGCGCACTACCATGCCATAAGCCAAAAAGGCTACCGCAAAGGAAACGAAAGACATAAATACCAGAAACGCAAAAAACTCAAAATTCATCTAAAAAAGCACCTTCCTTAATTCTTCTGTCCGCAGGCACGGGCACCAATGACGCGCGCCGCCCAGACCCCGCTGGCACTCGCCTGCGATAATCCGCGTGTAATACCGGCACCGTCGCCTACCGCAAACATATTCGCAACCTTGGTTTCCAGATTTCTGTCCAGCTCGAGGCGTGCGCTGTAGAATTTCACCTCTACGCCGTAAAGCAGCGTATCCGCATTCGCCATACCGGGAGCAATCTTATCCAAAGCATAAATCATTTCAATGATATCATCAAGATGGCGTTTAGGCAAGACCAAACTTAAATCGCCCGGCGTTGCACTGAGCGTCGGCTTGGTAAAGCTCTTAAGCATACGCTTCTCATTCGTGCGTCTGCCCTTCACCAGATCGCCGAAGCGCTGCACCAGCACGCCGCCTCCCAGCATGTTGGAGAACGAAGCGATACGCTTGCCGTACTGCAGCGGCTCATGGAATGGTTCGGTAAACTTGCTGCTCACCAAAAGCGCAAAGTTGGTGTTCTTGCTGTGCATCTTGGGGTCGCGGTAGCTGTGGCCGTTAACCGTAATAATGCCATCCGTATTTTCTGCCACTACATAGCCGTAGGGATTCATGCAGAAGGTGCGCACCACGTCATTATAAAGCGAGGTGCGGTACAAAATTTTTGCTTCATACACCTCGTCAGTGATATGCTTGAACACCTCTGCCGGCACCTCCACGCGCACACCGATATCCACCTGATTGTTGATAAAATCAAGGCCCATCTTGGCGCACTGCTCCGTATACCATTCCGCACCCGCGCGACCGGGAGCAGCAATCAGATACTTGCACGACACCGCCTCGCCCTTGTTCAACTTCAGCACGAAGGTTCCGTCCTCCTGACGGCAGATTTCTTCAACCGCGGTATTGCAACGGATTTCAATTTTATCCTCCAAAAACTTATGGATGTTTTCCATAATCACCAGATTATTTTCCGTACCCAGATGGCGTACCTTGGCGTTCAGCAGATGCAGGTCGTATTTCAGCGCCTGCACGCCTATTTTGCTGTTTTTGGTAGAAAAATATTCACCGGGAGCACCATGACGGCAGTTCAGCTCATCAACATAATCAATCAGCTCGATAACCTTGTCCCCCGGCAGATATTCGTTCAGCCAGCCGCCGAATTCCGTCGTAAAATTATATTTGCCGTCCGAAAAAGCACCGGCACCGCCAAAACCGCGCATAATGCTGCAGGGATTACAGTTAATGCAGTGGTCAACCTTCTTGGCTGCCAGCGGGCAGAAGCGCTTTTCAATCGTATTGCCGGCCTCCAGCATAATAACCTTCAGCTGCGGATACTTTAGCACAAACTCATAGGCGGCAAAAATTGCGGCAGGACCGCCACCGATAATGGCAACATCATACATAAATTCTCCTCCTCGTCATCTCCCATAAAAAAACCGCAGCCTCAATTTTTAACTGCGGTTTATCAGCTTATTGCTGTTGTTCCTTTTGCTTACGCAGGTAGCTTGGCTCCGGCGAGCCGTTGTTGATATCCTTATAGCTCTCTGCCTTACGCATAAAATCGGTTACCAGATAATCAGCCTCACCCATCACCACTAAGGCATGGGTTGCATTCTTTTCCAGAAACGGCAGAATCTTTTCGAGGTTTTCCTTTTTATCTACCAGCTCCACAATAACCGGGAAATTGGCATTGCCGCTAATAAATGTGCTGACAGCACGTCCGACACCGCGCACCTTGCTGGCATAGCCTTCGATACCCTTGATAACAGTACCGCCGGCAAGGCCCAAAGAGCGCGCTTCACGCAAAATTGCTTTATAAAGCGGGATATCCTCAAAGAGAATATCCTCGCCTGTATAAATCTTTAAATACGAGGTTTTGTTAAATTCTAAAGCCATGGTTCTACACCTCCAGCCATCATTTCAATTTGTTTATATTATTATAATTCGGCGCTTGGCAAACAATTCCTGCAATATACTGGCAAAAAATTCTTATCCTTGCATTTAGGACTTGTCAGCAGAACGATAATACTTTATGATATAAGCGTATGATTTGATTATTGAAAGAGGGTATTAAGCATGACAAATTTACATACCGGACTTACCGGCACCGCTAACGTAACCGTAACCGAGGCTAATATTGCCGCTACTATGAAAAGCGGCTCTTTGGCTGTTTTTGCCACTCCCGCTATGTGCGCACTGATGGAGGAGGCTGCCTGCGCCGCAGTCAATGCTCATCTGGAGGAGGGCAGCGGCAGTGTAGGCATCAGCCTGAATATTACGCATGACCGCGCTACCGCTATGGGCGACAGTGTTACCGCTACCGCTAAGCTGACTGCGGTTGACGGACGCAAGCTGACCTTTGAGGTGAGTGCTGCGGACAGCAAGGGTGTTATCGGTAAGGGTACGCATGAGCGTTTTATTATTGATAATGAAAAGTTTATGGCGAAGGTGAATAGATAATTCGTGGATTTTTAAAGGCGTTCTACCGTATGGTAGGACGCCTTTTGGTGTTTAATGTGCTGTTACGCTGTCAGCTTGGAGGCAAGCTCGCGCACCTCTGCTTCCGAAAGCTTGGAGTGACGGACGGTAAATTCGATACTCATGCCGTCAGCCAGTAAGCCCTTGGCAAATTCAATATTTTTCTCTTGGGCAGTCTTTTTCTACTGCTTTCTTGTTGTCATTAAGCATAAAGTTCATAAACCTTTTATTCATCATGCAAAGGTTGCGGATAACCTGCTTGATTTCGCTGTCTTTTTCGATTATGTCGAAGAACTTTTTGGGATTGTAAAATACTAATTTAAATTCTCATAAAATGTGCTTGTGTTTTTGCGCAAACTGCAGTACAATTTTATTCATTAGAGGGATTGTTATAAAAATGGACTATTCCAACTTATGGAAATTACAAATTGCTAAAAACTCAACAAAGAAAGTTTTTAACAAATTTAGTAATCCTAAATCCTTCAACAATCTCTAAATTTTCTGCTTGCGCAAATGCAAACTCAAATGTTTGAATAAAAATTCGTGAAGCAATAAAGTGTGAATTTAGTAACATTGTATAGTTCAATAATAAGGAGAATTAAATAATGAGTTTATCAAAAATTAATCGCTTAGGTTTATATAATAAATTAAAAAAGAATTTAAAGCAGTATTCGTCACTAGACATAGAAAACGGAGTAATGTTTTATTGTCTTAACAAAATGGGTTGCAATTCAAACAATTATTCAACAGAATCATCAAAAGAAGTTGCACACATACTTGAAGTATCAAATTTGTCAATAGACCTAGAAACAATTATTGAATTTTTTGAATCACTGATTGAAGAAGACAACAAAGGCGAAAATGGAATCGTATTTACTCCTCAATACATAGCTGAATATATTTCTTCCCATGTTTTTTCTGAAATTACCAGTATTTCTAAAACAGTTTCAGTAATTGATCCTGGATGCGGATGCGGAATATTTTTGGTTGCAGTCGCAGAATATCTTCTTTCGAAAACAAGCTGGTCTATCAATACAATAATAAACAATAATATATACGGCATTGATATTGTTCCCGATAACGTTAGACGTTGTAATTTAATACTAACCTTATTAAGTGCCAAACACGATGGTGATTATATGAACATCAAACCAAATATAATATGTGCTGACAGCCTGAACTCCGATTGGAGTACAATATTTAACACAAAGGCTTTTGATTATATTGTCGGAAATCCCCCGTATGTTAACCCTCACGATATGAGCAAAGAAACTATTGAATTTCTAAAAAATAATTTTTCTACCACTAAGAACGGCGTGTTTAATATTTTCTATGCTTTTATTGAAAAAGGTGTAAAAGAATTGAACAACGAAGGCATGCTAAGTTTTATTCTCCCAAATAATTTTTTGACAATAAAATCTGCATTAGCGCTACGAGAATTCCTGCAATCAGGATTGCACATAAAAAGTATTCTTGACTTCGGAGATAACATGGTTTTCAAACCAGTAAGAACCTATAATTGTATTTTACAATTAGACAAAAAGAATAGGTCACAGTTTGAGTATTTCGTTCTTACAAAATGCAATAATATTGAAGATAACCTTTCTAATATCAAATACAAAACTATGAGTACTAAATCTCTTGATAAAAACGGATGGAAACTTGTAGATGAAAGAACTTACACTAACCTCCAGAAAATAGAATCACAGTCTATATCAATTAAAGAATTTATTAGAACAGGTATAGCCACACTACGTGATAAAATATATTTAGTTGAACATGATGAAGTTGGTTACTATAAGCAAACCGATAAAGGCAAATACTATATAGAGGATGGGTTAGTGAAGCCTATATATAAAGTCTCAGATTTAAAACTTCATAACAATATTGAGGATGCAAAGCGATACATAATTTTCCCATATATAAAATCAAAAACCGGTTATATTTTAATCGATGAGTTTGAGTTTTCTTCTCATTATCCAAAAACGTATAACTATTTAAGATTGCAAAAAGAAGAGCTAGATGCAAGAGATAAAGGGAAAGGCACTACACAAGGTTGGTATGCATATGGCCGCACTCAAGGATTGAATAAATATGGAAGAAAACTATTATTTCCTACCTTCGCTAATAAGCCAAAATTCATGTATATAGACGACGAGAGTGCTCTTTTTTGTAACGGCTACGCAGTCTTTGAGAATGATAAATGTGACCTTGATGTTCTTATGAAACTTCTAAATTCATGCTTAATGGATTACTATGTCTCTAACACCAGTTATTCTATTGAAGGAGGCTATTATTGTTATCAAAAAAAATATGTTGAACGTTTCTCAATCCCCCGCCTAACTAAAGAAGATATAACTTTTATACGTTCTGCATCAAACGAAGAACTCGATAATTATCTTTGGAATCTTTATGGACTTGACTGAAGCAGTTGTATAACAATCAATTTTTACAAGTTATATAAACTTCTCATTTATAAAACAAAAACACACCAATAAAAAACAGGTACAAGTGTAAAAGATGCCTTTTCAATAAAATCTGGATGGTGAAAACACAACTTAAAACTATTTTATAACATTATATAAACAAACGAATGACGTTATCAGTATCTGTAATAGGAATATCGATAACGTCATTCATTTTCGTTTATTTTTGCAAATTTCTAATATCATATCTGTTTGAATATATCTGCAAAATATCAGAAACAAAATTTTGGAAATTAAGCGTTGCATATTCAATACCAAAGTTCTGAGAAATATATCCAGCCTGTTTTAACTCTGCACTATTTCTAAACAAGTATGGTTGAGAGCGGTTAAAATCAACTATTAGAAGAGCACAACGTTCATAAGCGTAATCTTCGCCATCATCTGCTCTTCTGTTTATCGAGTTAAAGAAACTAATATATTTTTCGAGATTTGTCTGTCTTTGTTTAAAAGCAACAACTTTACATTTGACTAAATCATCGTCATACTCATGAACCGGAATAAGATATACCTCTCCTAAAACAATATGGGGGTACCGCATGTGCAAATTTTGTGCTTCAGCAAAAGTTCTTTCAAACAAAGTATCCGAATTCTTAGCAAGGCTACTCATTTGACTACGTATATTAACAACAAGCGAATTTGTTGAATAATCGTATCCATATTCGTCAGTTTTGCATTCAAATGCCAATGGTCCCCAATTTATAATTGTAGGTACTTTTTTTATATTTGATGGAACTATGCACACATCCTGATCCTTTTGTTTGAGAAAGCCTGCCATTTTCAATTCTGGCTTAGTATTTCCAAAATGCGGATAAATATTTTCTGGATTCACACCTGCATCAATAAATCCCTGCTTTACTGCATCATGTATTAGGTTAATTAGATGCGAAGACCTAATCATGGATTCTTTACCTTTTGCCCCACCTCTAATAATAGAATCTTCTATTCAAAATTTGAATTCACGTAATTGATTATCAATAAAAGTCATGTTTCTATTCCTTTCTAACAAAGTACAAACTAATACCTAGCATAATTAGCAAAAACACCTTCAAAATACCATCTGACTTGTTCTCAAAAAATAGTACAAGTGTAAAGTAATCTAAGATTTAAATTTTACGTATGCTCTGTATACATCTCCCTACTTTGTTTTCATAATTATTTTACTTAAATCCCTTCAAATAACTCACCAAGAGTAACACCAAAACCGTCAGCAATTTTTTTTATATTGCAGATGGAAATATTTCTCTTGCCAGCCTCAACAGAAGCATAATAGGTCCTATCCATATCAATAGAGAGAGCAAATTTTTCTTGGCTCATTCCAGTTGCTTTACGTAATTGTTGGACTTTTAATCCAAATGCTTTCTGAATATCCAAAATATACCTCCCTTATAAATCGGTAATAAACTTATTAGTATACTACTTAATCGTCGCTTATAAGGCAACGGATTATAAGCAACAACAAGGCATTGTTTGAAACCAATAAGTATCTTAAAATAAACAACCTATCATTAACTTTATAATTACCCATTAGCAAAAATTACATATTTATAACTATATAACATATAAAAAAGTCCTTTAAAAATATAACTAGATGCTATTCCCATCTCTCCCTCATTCCTCCCCTTTCCTGCTCCACTTCCTTTGCGTCACCCGCTCCAGCTCCTGCAGCAAATACACCGGACGCACCTCAAAAATAGCAGCCATCTTAAAAAAATTCTCCATAGTCAAAGGCAACCAACTGTTTTCAATCCTGCTCAGCGTAATGCGTGACATCCCCAAAAGCTTCGCCTTATCCTCCTGTTTAATGCCCCGCGCCGTGCGGTGCGAACCTATCAGCACTCCCTACTCCAAAAGCTCCTCGGAAAAGTTAAAATCACTCCTTGCTTAAATCACAAGCGTTCTGCCCTACTATGGGCGGAGCGCTTTTTGCATAGCAGCGCTAATATAAAAACAAGAGTGTCCAGTTTTTGTGGTTTCACCAAAAAAGAACTGTCCAAAAAAAGAGCAGTGTCAAGTAAATGGGATTCAACCTTTTCTTTTGTCAAGGATTAGGAAAATCTCCTTTTTCAAGTGTCAAGAGTCCGGATTTATTCTCTTTTCGCTTGTCAAGGATTAGGGATTTGGGCTGCGCCTACGCTCTACTTCTACCGTACTTTACGTCTAACCTCTAGTTATTACTCTAAAGAACAATGTTACTACTAGCTTACGCTAGTAGTTTTTATCACCGCAGAAGAAATAAAGAGCGAAAGAAAAATATTAAAAAGAAAGGGAGAAAAAAGAAGATTCACTTATACAATGGGGCATTTTTTATAAAAGCGGACAAAGACAAAATGATTTTTTTATAATTTCTCGGATATTTTTCATTCCACAAAAAAATCCTGAGGACGAATTATTTTAAAATGTTATCAAAAATTTTTTCTAAGCTGTCCGCTTTTGTCTTTTTTTGCCCATTGTATAAGTGAGAGGCAAAAACAACACGCTCCCGCCTCTTGCCGAAAGCAGAATCCGGATATGCAAGTAAGTACATGGGAGAAAAAACACAAAGGAGCTTTTTGATATATGCTTGTAACAAATCCCCGCAGAATTAATCATGAACAGCTGCGAACCTTGGCGAAAAATGCCAAAGGCAACATCGACAAACTGTATCTGCACTGGACAGGATGCGCTTACGGTCAGGTATTTGATGCTTACCACATCAATATTGACGAGCATGGCGAAATTTACCTCACCTGCAATACGCTGTGCGACCTCAAGGAACATACTTGGAAGCGCAACAGCCGCGCCATCGGCATCACGCTCTGCTGTGCTAAAGGCGCAGTGCTCAACTACCACTGGCAGCCGGTATACGCCGGTTATCCTCCTACGGAGCTGCAGGTGGAGCAGATGGCAATAGTAATCGCCATTCTGTGCCGTGAGCTGGAATTGGAAATTTCGTTTACTACGGTCAAAACTCATGCCGAAGTTGCATTACTGGACGGTTATGGCCCCGGTCAGGATGACCCGGAAATGCGTTGGGATTTGTTAAGACTCAGCGGCTTGCCGGAAACGAGGGTCCTGCGCCCGGGAGGCGAGCTGCTGCGAAAAAAGGCTCTGGCGTACAGTGAAAGATTGCTCAGCGCACAGCTGCTGAAACAGCCCGAAGAGGAACAGCAGATGAAGTTGCTGGCGGCGTAATAACCACAATCCATCATTTTTTCATCATCGAAAGGAGTTTTAATCTATGGCACAAATCAATCAGGAAATTTTGAAACGCACTCTGGTAATCAACGTTGAGGATGGCACCGGTGCCGACGGCACTACCAAGTATAAGGCGAAAAACTTCAACGGTATCAAGACTGACGCTGCACTGGATAAGGTGTACGAGGCAGGTACTGCACTCGGCGGTCTGATGGAAAAGCCTTATAAGGATATTGAGCTGACTGAGAAAAGTGAGCTGGTGGAAGCGTAAAAAAAGGCTCCCATCGGGGGGAGCTGGCGCCCGTCAGGGCGACTGAGAGGGGTCCGCTGTTTCCACGCTTACGAATAGCGTTAGGTTGGGTGAATCCCCTCTCCGCCTCGACAAGCTCGGCACCTCTCCCCAAGGAGAGGCTCTCTACTACTCATCTATACTCCTAGTCTAACAAGAGAAATAAATTTCCAAACTAAAATTTTCAACAAGTAAAGGAGCAATCACCCATGGAAAAATCTTTACAACTCGTCTTTAAAAACGCTGCAGGCAGCACCAAAATCATCACCATCTCCAACCCCAAAGAAAACCTCACCAAAGCAGAAAGCGACGAAGCCATGCAAAAAATCGTCGCAGCCAACGTTTTCAACACCCTCGGCGGTGACTTGGTACAAGCTGTTGAAGCTCGTGTTGTCAATCGTAATGTCCAAGTTCTGGCGTAAATTATAACAACCCCTCCGTCTACTCGCTAACGCTCGTAGCCACCTCCCCTTTCAGGGGAGATATAAAGTACTAGCGAACACTAAACTTCGCAAATCCACCCAACTTTTATATGCTCCCTAACAGGGAGCTGGCAAAATCACTTCAGTGATTTTGAAGTGGTAAACTTATTTTAGACACAGAGGGGGTATTTTTTGTACAGATAATATATAATGGAATACACCAATATATATATCACTGAACAAGGAATACTTCAGTCTAAACAGGAGGTTTACCATGAAATACACTAAACAAGAAAAATTAGACATTGGTCGACGAATATATGACAGTGAGATTACTCGCTATCAAGCTGCAGAGTTATATAAAATTTGCGAAGGTACAGCACGCACTTATATGCGTATGTACAGAGATGCAAATAACCTGCCTGCAAAAAATTGTAAACAACAAAAATGTAATATAATACGTCCCGATTCCCCAGCACTTTCTGCAAATACGGATGACTTTCAATCCATGACCAAGGAAGAATTAATTCGTGAATTGCTTAAAGCAAGAATTGCAGAAGCCAGATTAAAAAAAGGCTATGCGGTGAAAGGGGATGGTACAGTAATTCTATACGGCAAGAAGAATACCAAGTAGTATTAGAGCTTTCCGGAGAATTTCCAGTAAAACTTATATGCGAAACCATGAATATCCAGCGCAGTAGTTTCTATGCTTGGAAAAAGAAGCTTGCGCATCCTTCTACAAGAATGAAGAGCCTGCTTAGCAATATTTTACTTTTTAAAGAGTACCATGCTAAGTTTCCTTCTCATGGGTATCGTTGGCTTAACGCTAAGATTCGTTTGGATACTGGTCTTGTACTTTCAGATGCATATGCACATAAGTGCTGTAAAATCACTGGCATTAAGAGTCAAGCCAAGCATTATAAATACAAAAAGCCAGGAGATTCATACCGTGTTTTTCCTAATCTGCTTATGACAGAAATACAGATTGACGGACCAATGCAATGTATTGTAAGCGATATGACTGCTTTTTATGTAAAAGGGATCTATTATGAGCTAACATTGTATATGGATCTTTGGAATAATGAAATTGTAAGCCATTCTCTATCTTCCAAACGTGGTGACCGTATGACATATATTAGCGGTCTGGAGGATTTAATTGCTTTAAAGAAGCAGTATCCGGAATATGAAATGATCTTGCATTCAGACCAAGGATCTGTTTACACATCTAAGGCATTTAACGACTTGTTGCCAATGTATAGCATTACTCATTCCATGTCTCGTGCCGGAACACCTACCGACAATGCAGCAATGGAAGCAATTAATGGTTGGATAAAGGCAGAAATGTTTACCGATTTTCATGTAACAGGCGAAAGGCCTGTTGTAGATGAAGTAAAAGAATATATTCACTTCTTTAATGAACAGCGTCCAGCTTATTCGTTAAACTATCTGACGCCAACTCAATATCGCAAGTTGCATTACGAACGGATATCTGACTAACAGATAATTTTTTGTTGTATATTTTTTTATGATTTGTGTCTAAAATTTGTTGACTAGTGCATAATAATATATCATTGAAAAGAAAGACTATGACAAAACTACTTACTGAACCCTGACTTTACTGTAATATATTCAACCACAGCTCGTTTGGTTATCTTCCATTTACCTTTGATGCGAAAGCCTTTCAGCTCTCCGCTGTTTAAAAGCTCATATACGCTGTTACGCCCTATGCCCAACATCTCCATAACATCATCTATGCTTAACATATCACCATATTCCTCAAACATTATTACCCACTCCTTTCGCAGATTATTTTCTAACAAGTGACTTGTTTACATCATATGTTAGCATTCCTATATAACTATACAACGCATAGTTTTTAAAACTACACTAATACAATATGTTAAGCAATAAACAGTTATAATTTCTTGTAAGATGCCATACGCTCAGCATAAGCTACTAAGCTTGTGTACGTAATAAAATAATCTCTTCCTCTTTTATAATACTCCACTTTACCAGTACGAATCAGTTTATAAATTACACCAGAGCTGCAGCTCAAAGCATATGCAGCATCTGTAACACGTAAAGCTATTTTATTCATTATAGCCACCTCCAAAATTTGATTACATATATGTTAGTTAAGAAGAAAGCAAACAAGCTGATTTAATTTTATATGATTTTATTTTATATCTTTTAATAACATATATAGTAATCCAGCTCAAAGATGCGGTGACATAGGTAGTTATACAGGATATATCCATATGTAAGCTATAGTGAAGTAAGAAATAAGGAGTATCAAGATATGAGTGTTGTCTTCTATAACCATAATCCGAAACTATAATTAACAGGATAGTTCTTTAACTAGTTACGCATCTGTACAGCAAAACTAATCGGAGGTGCTTCAAATGCCAAAATCTGCTATTGAAAAACAAGTTCACAATAAGTATGACAACAAACAGCGTAAATCTCAAGAGAAGAAAACTGAACGATTAAGCTTTCGAGTATCACCAGAAACAAAAGCAAGCTTTACAAAACTGCAAAATGAAACCGGACTTCCCCAAGGAACTTTATTTGAATCATTAATCAGTAATAATCATTTACCTATAATTCAAAACGGTTCTCTCATTGCCAAAGAACTCGCAGTAGTAAGCCAACAGCTTAATACTGTTAATATGTGCATCCGCCACGGCAATAATGGTTTAGCAATCGAGCAACTGCAGCAAGCGAATAATACATTCAATAATATTCAAAAATTATTGTTACAAGCTGTGGGAGGAATCAGAAATGGCAATCTTTAAAATTGAACCTCATGAACAATACACGCTTAAAGGTATGCTTGATTATATCAGTGATGCCACTGTCCACGATAACCAAATATTATTTACAGATGCGCTTTATGCTATTAATACAAATCCATTATACGATATGATGATAATCAAACTCCTGAATTGCAAAACTGCCGGCGTACAGTACAAGCAAATCACGTTATCCCTCAACGAAGAAGAATCAGAACGGCAAACAGATTTCATTTGCTTATGTCAAGAAGCTGCATGGCTGCTTTACAATCATACACACTGCCAGATTGCCTACGCTGTACATGGTAACACTGATAATCTCCATACACATTTTATTTTAAACTCTGTAAGCTATCTTGACGGACACAAGTTGCATCTAGGCTGGCAGGACACAGCTTACCTGAAGAGCAAGATAAATGAACTGCTGCAAAGATATAACTTCAGTTTAATTTTAAGCAAGGAATAAATAAGTAGATAACTCTCCAGCTAATAACGCTAATTTTCGATTTTATATACTGTTTTCAGCAAAATATTTTCTGATTCAGGCTTATAAAATTGATTTTTGGCATTTTTAATGTTACAATGAGCATGAAAGGAGTTGATTTCATGCTCTGTCAATTTTCATTTAAAAATTTCAAATCCTATAAAGATGAAACTGTCTTCGATATGCAGGCAGCTAATCTGCCGGAGTTTGCCGAAAATATTATTTACTGCAAGCAAGCGAGTAATCTTTTACCGGTAGCAGCTATCTATGGCCCTAACGGCGGCGGTAAAACAAATATGCTGCAGGCTTTAACCTGCCTTATCTCCACTGTGGTAAAACCTATCTACGATATGGAAAAAACTCGTACTAAGCTTATAGTACAGCAAAAAGTATCTTGCACGCCTTTCCTGTTTGATGAAAAAAACCCTAGTGAGCCTACAGAATTCCTGCTTTACTTCCGCACCAATGGCTATGAGTACCGCTATTACCTTTCTATGCTTCATGATGAAATCATTGCCGAAGCACTGGACAGAAAAAAAATAGGCGGCAAACGTACCGCCCATGTTTTTGACCGAGAAGAAAAAGTTATTACTTTAGGCTCCAGTATAAATAAGGCATCAATAAATAGAGATGTAAATCCAAAAATGCCCTACTTATCGTTCTTGGCCATCAACTATGATATCCCTGCTATCAATGACGCTCAAAAATGGTTTGAAAACTGCATTATCCGCAGCTATGCTAATCCTGAAGCTGAATTGCAGATAATGTTGTCTGATAATAAAACCATACGCCGGCAAATTATCAGTGCTTTAAATGATATGGGTATTGATATCAATGGCTATCGCTACGACAACGATAGCAAACAACTCATCATGCAAAGAACGTTGCATGGAAAAACCTATGAGTTATCCTATAAAGATGAATCCGATGGTACTAAAAAGCTCATTGCAGCATTGCCGATACTACTGATTGCTTTAGCAGAAGGTCGGTTAGCAGTTATTGACGAATTAGATGCCAAGCTTCATCCGAAGCTGCTGCGTTACATCATAGCTCTGTTTAAAAATCCTAAGCTAAATACGCATGGAGCACAACTGATCTTCACCTCTCACGATATAGCAACTATGAAAAACACTGTTTACCGCCGTGACGAGATTTGGTTTGCCGCTGAAGGAGATAACCACAGCAGTGAGCTGTACTCGCTCTATGAGATTCGCAAAGAAAATAACGAGCGTATCAACAATACCGCAGCTTATGACAAGCAGTATCTTGAAGGACGTTACGGCGCAGACCCATACTTGCAGAATATGCTGAAGGATGGTGAATGGCAATGAGCTTAAAACCTCCGAAAAAAGGCGACTTGAAGAAATCCTGGCTTAAACCCAGACGTGACACTCCCAAAAAGATTCAGCCTGAGTATCATCTTATAACTACCGAAGGTATAAGCACAGAGCCGGCTTACTTTCAAGGTGTCAAAAACACTATCAACAGCAAATATCGCGGCAGAGTGCAGTTAGATATCATCGGTGTAGGTGATAATACTCTCAACCTTTTACAGAAAGTAAAACAAAAAGTTGCCAAAAGCTCCAATATCTATAAGCACGTATGGATTGTCTATGATACTGACGATTTTCCTGCACAAAACATTGATAAGGTTGTCGACCTTTGCCGTACTTATAGTAACGAAGAAACTACTTATCACGCGCTTTGGTCAAATCAATGCATTGAACTATGGTTCCTGCTGCATTTCTCGTTTATTCACTCAAATTTACATCGTCAGGAATATTGGGCAAAGCTAAGTTCATGCCTGGCTAAATTAAACGCAAGTGAATATAAGAAAAACAGGCCTGATATGTACCAGCTTTTGGAACCTTATATGGAGCAGGCTATTAGCAATGCCAAAAAGCTTGCCAATAGCAACAAAGGCAAGAAGGCTTCTCAATCTACGCCCGGAACAGAAGTATATCGCCTAATAGAAAAGCTACTTCCGTATCTAAAATAATATATTTACTGCTACGCCCCTTGGCATGAGCTGCCAAGGGGTATATTATTGTCAAAAAAATATTAGTACTTATATATATATTTCTGATTTAATTTTATCATAAAATCAACAAATTCTCCCTCACCCCATTTTTGCATATTATGTTGTAAGCTTTCTTTATATTCTAATGCTATATTTTTTATTTCTTCTTTTGGTTTTACAATAATCCCTAAGCAATGATTAGATTTACTATCTTTTTTTAGCACCTCACCTTCGCCATAACCGTTTTTTAAATCTCGCTCACGAACATCATTACCTCTATCTTTGACAATTTTACCGACAAATCCCTCTTCTTCTTCGATATTTTTATCAAACTTCCGATTACCATAAATATCATTAGCTATTTTATAAAAAAGATTGTACGCTGCTGTAAAAGTCGGCATACCAGTAGCATTGGAAGCATTAGGCTTTGTGCCTTCCTCTATATTATCAATAACGGTACAGCATTTTTCTATAAAAAATCCTACTGGTGCTTTTATTACTTCACGATAAGATTTGCTATTTGTATTTTCTTGTTGTTCTTGTAAAATCAATTCTAAGCCATAGTTTGCTACATGTACTAACATAAATTTTACTTCATAATTATTAAGTGTGTTTTGGTTTTTGTTTTCTTTATATTTTGTTATAAAATCAATATCTTTGGGCAAGGAGTTTCCTAATTCAATGATATTGTAATTACGTGAAGCAAATTCCAAAACACTATCTTCACTTGATGCTAAAAAAACGTAATACATAGAAGATCTGATACTCTGTTCACCTAAAAATTCATTTTTCCCTTTAACTAATTTGCCTTCAATCAAATTAAAAAGATATTTGTTGTATTCATTTGAGTTATTAAAATTTAACTTACTGGTTATATTTATATATCTAGAACACAGCTTATCTTCTATGAACTTTCCTGTCATCTTTGTATCAGCTAATTCTGCTGTCGAATATTGTGTTACGCCACACACCTTGCTATCTACCTTCAAATCAGTAAATATATTTAGTAAAAACTTTTTTATAAACATCGTATTATTTGTTTTTATTAGCGACGCTTGTGGGAGCTTTATATCAAACAATTGGCTCAATCTAGGTCCTATGACTATTCCTGCTATCATCTTAGCTAAATTATCAAATTTCTCTTTGTAGCCATCAGTAATCAGAAACAACGTATTTAGTAAAACAGCACACCCAGTATTTACATCACCGACTAGGCATAAAATAACCTGTTTCTTGGATATTTTTCTATTTTCATCAGCGATAACTTCATAGTTAATACTTTGTAAACTTTCAACGCCGTATTTTTCACAATATGATTTTTCTAAATTATCTATGATATTCTTTTTGGCAAAGCTTATAATATTGCTATAATTACACTCAGGTAATTTATTAAAGAATTCATTTTTTACTCCTTCCATTGTTTTTAGCATATCACTAACAAGGTCACTGTCATCAACGTCATCTTTAGTATTCAACTTTATATCATTCAAATATTTACCAAATATACGGCGCAAACTTCTATTATCACTAGCAATAAAACTTTGATTAACTTTATCGTTTACAACAAAGTTATCTTCAAAAATATTGACGAAGTTATTTATACCAGAAGTTCCTATCATTCCTAGCTTACACTCTGCATTGCATCTTACGCAGAATGTTTTACATTCACTAGTCAATTTTAAATATATTTCATCCATAAATTTATTATCTATCAAGGCTTTTAAATCATAAGACAGCTGGTTTTTTTGTATTGTTTCATCAATTTCCCTACATATTTCTAGCTGCTTTTGAGCAAAAAAATTTCCTATATGCCAGCATTGATGAACAAAACACGGATAAGCATTCATATTACCAAGATATTTACTGGATACATGCCGAAATACTAATTCACAAAACCCATCATGGAGATTTTTTTCACAATAACACTCTCTTATTTTCAGCATCTTCCTCGGCTGCCTATTCTTAAATTGATACATATTCCCCATACGTTGTGCGCTCTCATAACTCGATACATATTTCACCTTTGCCATTTGATCAAGTAGCCTTTCCTTATCCTTTTCATTTAAATGTTTCTGAGCCATAGTCACAGTCATAGTCATAATACCTCCCACAAGTATACGTATCTCTTTTAATTATACTACACTTGCGGGAGATATACCTTTAATCTTATTCTTTTCTTAAATCAGCAAAATGCTTTGATAATAGATTGGTCACCTTCTTGCGCTCATCCTGTACATCACGTAAGTAAATAGATGTCGTCGAAATATTGGTATGCCCAAGCATTGCCTGTACCATATTTAATGACATTCCGCTAATTAAAGCATTTGTCGCAGCCATTGCTCGAAGCGAATGTACTGCTATTCTCGGCAAATTATGCTTTTTGCAAAGCCTTTTAAGCCATAAATAAAAGCTGTCCCCATTAACTGGCACAGCTTCATTCTGTTCATTAGCATTTCTGGATATAAAAACCAAATTCTGCGGATTTGTTATTCTATTCTTGTCAAGCCATTCGTCAAGCAGTGCCTTATACTCCAAAAACAATTGCTTGAGAAAATCGTCAAAATATAGCGTCCGTACAGAAGCATCCGTTTTCGGAGTCCCTAAAAATGGTTTTCGACCATTAACATACTTCATTGCTTCTGTTATTTTCAGCTCTCGACGCTCTAAATCTACACGATTCCACGACAAGCCTAAAAATTCTCCTTTCCTCGCTCCAGTCGTCAGCGCAATATAAAACATCAGCTTATTTTTTTGATTACTTAAATTATGCGGCATCCCCTCTATGATTCTCATTGCTTTACGTAGCGTTTCACTATCCCATATTGGATAATGCGTTGATTCTGCTTTTATCAACAAGTCACGAGATACAGCATCACAGGGATTCTTTGCCAGATATTTCCATGCGCAAGCCTTATTAAAGATAAGATTCAGCAGCTTAAAGTGCTTCATGATTGTAACACTAGATAATTTTTTCTCGTTCTTACTATCCAAACGCATATTAGCACTACTAAGACTCTGCATAAAGCGCAAAATATCCGCATCGGTAATTTTATCCATTTTCTTAAATCCAAACGCAGGTAACAACCTGTCATTCAGCATCTGCTCGTAGTTAACCATAGTTATAGTTCCCACCCTGCAGCTATGCTTTTGCTTCCAATAATCAACAAACTCCTTAAACGTGACAGGCTTGTCGACATTCAGCTTGCCGGTAACCTCCAAAACAAAAGCAGCTAACTCTATTGACGCTTTCTTTTTCGTCGTTGCATATATAGTTTTTGTGAATCTACGCTGCTTATGTTGTTCATCGTAGCCATTAGATACTCTTAATTCCCACTTATTATTCCCTTTGCTTACCATTGACCCTGCCATAATTTATACCTCCTGTAAATTTGATTTTTCATTTTGTTACATATATAAAACAGGAGAAGAACTACACATTCTGCAATCCTTCTCCATTTAAATATTTTTACTTGATGCCATTCCAAGCTGGTGTTCCCATATTCTTTTCTGCCCACTCAACCAAAGCTTCCTGCGTATAGTAATAGCACTTGCCAATTCTAGTAGCTGGCAGCTTTCCATCCTTTGTAAGTGCAAGTACTCTTGCATAACTTATTTTTCCATCAAAAAAGTATGTAGCAACATCCTTAGCACGTAAAAAATTCTGTTTGCTGGTTTTCGCTAAATCATTCATTTCAACCAAGCTCCTTTCCGTAAATTAGTTACGTGTTTGTATCATTTTATTTTGTTACAAACGCTCACGTCTAATGCCATATCGTAGCATATGACACCATAACTCCCTGTATATCCTCTCTGATATACATGCAGAACTGCATTTTTCTTCCTAGTAATGAGCCTTTTACAATACCACTCATATATATTTTTCCATTCTATATGTTATTGTTTTCCCCCCTTTCATTAACAGCTCCATTACTAAACGCATATATTTTATTTTATCTGCACCACTTATTACACCACAGAATACTGCACCATCAGCAAAGCTAGCATTCATCGCATTCTGCAAATCTCTATAATAACACCAAATTAGTCTGCACCACGCTACACCAATTAATTTACCACCATATATTTATCTTTTGCAGATATAGATATACTGTCATCTTCTTCCTTCTGCTCGATGAAAAGCTATCTTCAAATTCACCAAAACATTCATCTGCTGCATTCAGTTACAACACTGAAATCCTGTGAAAATAAGTATTTCAAAAAGGTGCTTCAAATAAAAAAACACCTTATTTTCATCAGAATTTGAAAATAAGGTGTCAATAAGGTGCGGAAATGAAAAAAGCGGTTTTCCAGAATCTGGAAAACCGCATGGTTACTGGTGATCCCGGCCAGAATCGAACTGGCGACCTACCGCTTAGGAGGCGGTTGCTCTATCCTACTGAGCTACGGAACCATAACAACAGCTCAGGCAGAACTCAAGCCTTTCCGCCCAAGCTGTATTAAATATTATACCGCAAAAACAGTCTACTGGCAATGCGGAAACAGCAAGTTATGCGTCAGCAAGCTTCTCCTCTTTTTCCTTTGCCAAAAACTCCGCCACAGCAGGCAGATTATCAAAAATAAACTGCTGCGCTGCCTGCGGATAAAAGTTAATATAATAAATTTCTCCGGTAGCTTGTCTTACACGCTTTTCGGTAACAATACCCAACTCAGAACCCTTTTCTGTCGGAATTTTATTGCGCCCATCTTCCGGCAACTGCAGATAACCTGCATGTTCCAACCATCTGCCAAGCTCCACCGTGGTAAGATTATGCATTTCCTTATCTGCAAAGGTATCATTAATATATTTTACAAGCTTTGTGATATTGGTAGCTTCAGTCATAGGCTGCAGCCTGCTCAGGTCATCCTGTTCCACAACAAAGCTGCTTTTAACTGCCTTAGAAGTTTTGGGTGCAACCTTAAAGCTCGTGCTCTGCGACACCAGATTCATAATCTTGCCGTAAACAGCAATAACTTCTGCGGCATCGGCAAGCGCCTCCTGTACCTGCGCGCTCTGTACAACCTCCAGTGAAAGCTCCTCCTCGGCAAAAGGATGTCTGTTTTGGCTCATACGGTGAATAACATTGTAAGCATTGCGTAATTTGTTGATATCCAGCATCTGCATTTCTCCTATTCTTCAAACAAATTTTATAAACAAAAAGGCAGACTCTGCTATATCAAGAGTCTGCCCTAAAACAATCAGCAATTAATGTGCTTCTGCCAGCACCTCAGCGGCGATATCGTCCGCCATTCCCGGAGGCATGCTCCATTCAACACGCACGCCGGTTTTACCCCAAAGACGAGTAAGCGCTACCTGAAACGCCTCCTTACTGGAAAGCGGCTCCAGCGTTATCGTAACAAAATCACGGATAGTATCACCCTGCGGTACATCCAGGCTCAACGGAGTTGCCAGATACTTTTCGACAGCAGCCTTAGCTTCAGCCACTGCTTCCGGCAAGGTTACTACGGCAGTCTTATCTGCTTCGTTATATTCTACATAGCCATAATGGCAATTATAATTCAAAGTTACAGCATAATTACTCATTTCAATCCCCCTCTGCTCTTGTTACTAATTATAGCAACTTAAGCACATAATATCAATATAAGGATTTAAGCAAGCAATTAAACTACTGGTCTTTTTTAGCTCATAATCCTTGATAAATATAATGCGGCACTATTATCTGCGGCTGAATACAGGCTGCAGACGCTTTTCCATCGGCAGCTTATCGGCAGTTACCGCCAGCTGCGCCATCTCGTACAGCGTGCTTTGAGCGCTCACAGGCTCCAGCTTGTTGCGTACACGGCGATAGGTACCGTTGGACTGCATCATATGTGCGCCCACATTATCGCGCAGATACAAGTCGAGCAGCGCCTTGATGCGATGGATATGCTCCTCGGTTTCTACCGGGAAGAACAGCTCAACGCGATCATTAAGGTTACGCGGCATCCAGTCGGCACTGGAAAGATACAGCTGCTCCTCGCCGCCGTTGGCAAACCAGAAGATACGGCTGTGCTCCAGCTGACGGCCAACAATGCTGCGGACCGTAATATTGTCGCTGATGCCCTCGATGCCCGTGCGCAGACCGCAAATACCGCGCACAATCAGATCAATATGCACGCCTGCGGCAGAAGCCTCGTACAGCTTCTGGATTACGGGCTGGTCAATCAGTGAGTTCATCTTGGCAATGATATGGCCCTCACGACCGGAACGCACCATGGCAATTTCATTATCAATCAGCGCGTAAATTTTCTCGCGCAATCCCAGCGGCGCCATAACCAGCTTATTCCAAACCGGCGGCTCGCTGTAGCCGCTGAGCAGATTGAAGAACGCCGAAGCATCGCTGCCAAACTCATCGTTCGCCGTCATCAGGCCAAGGTCGGTGTATAATTTTGCGGTGCTGTCGTTGTAGTTGCCTGTGCCCAGATGCAGATAACGCCTGATGCCGTTATCCTCCTTGCGCACAATCAGAATAATTTTGGCATGTGTCTTTAAGCCTACCAAACCGTAGATAACATGGCAGCCTGCTTTTTCCAGGCGGCGCGCCCAGAGGATATTATTTTCCTCATCAAAACGTGCCTTAAGCTCTACCAGTACAGTTACCTGCTTGCCGTTTTCCGCAGCACGCGCCAGCGCAGCAACAATCGGGCTGTTGCCGCTCACACGATACAGTGTCTGTTTAATCGCCAGCACCTGCGGATCATCGGCAGCATCGCTAACCAGCTTAACTACCGGGTCAAAGCTTTCGTAGGGGTGATGCAGCAAAATATCATTTTCACGGATAGCGGCGAACAAATCGCTGTCATCCGGCAGCTCCAGCGGACGCTGTGGCACAAATGGCTCATACAGCCACGGCCACATGCCCTTCATACCGATAAATTTAAAGAAGCAGGTCGGGTCCAGAGGTCCGTTGATTTCATAAACCTCCATCTCCGTAACATCCAGATTTTCCTCCAGAAATTTTTTGATACGATTATTATTCGTTTTGAAGATTTCCAAGCGAACCGCAGCGCCGCGCTTACGTTTACGCAGCGATTCCTCAACCTCCTTCATCAGGTCAACGCTGTCATCCTCTTCCAAGTCAAGGTCACTGTCACGCGTTACTCTGAAGGACACCATATCCAGAATATGGCAGCCCTTGAACAAATCGTGGCAATGGCTGGCGATAATATCCTCCAAAAATACGAAGGTTCGCTTGCCCTCCGGCTCAACCTCGACAATGCGGTCCAGCACGCTCGGCACCTGAATCAGGCCCATGCTGTGCTCGCCGTCGGCCTTAATCAGTTCAACAGCAAGATTCAGTGTTTTATTGGCCAAAAACGGGAAGGGACGCGAAGCATCTACCGCCATCGGTGTCAATACCGGGAAAACAACCTCGCGGTAATATTCCTCCAGCCAATCCTTGCCCAGCTCGCTCAAATCCTTAACGCGGCGAAAATGCAGCTTCACCGCATCCATTTCTGCCATCAGCGCAATCAGCGATTTTGTCTGAGTGCGCACCTGCTCATGCGCTGCCTGCGAAATAGCCACCAGCTGCTCATACACCGACATGCCGGAGGCATCGCGCTTTTCTACGCCGCTGTCAAAATTGCTCCACAAACTGGCTACGCGCACCATAAAAAATTCATCAAGGTTAGAAGCCGAAATGGCGATAAACTTCAGGCGCTCCAGCAGCGGTGTGTCCTTAACCATCGCTTCCTTCAGTACGCGCAGATTAAATTTCAGCCAGCTCAGCTCGCGGTTATAAAAATACTCAGGCTTTGTCAAATCTAAATTTTCCATATTTCCCATCACTTATTCACCCGTTCCAAAATAGGTTCAATACCAAAAACTTCCTCAAAGAAAGTTGATTTATCATCAAACGTCCAGATTTCCAACGTCAAATCCTCTTTACTTGCTGCCAAAACCTTCAGCTTATTATCCTTCAGCGTTACACTGCAGCTGTGAATTTTTTGCATATAACTGCGGTCTAAGGCATCGGCCAGACGCACAATGGCAGCCAGCTTAGCCACAACCGGCACCAGCTCCTTTTCCACCTGCGGAGCACGCGTATTGGTCTTGTCAAACAACCTGTTGGCATGATAATACGAGGCCAGCGCTACGATTTTCTTATCCTTCTCGCTCAGGCCGATAATATCCGTAGACATAATCAGCTGATATGTATAGATAGAGTGACTGCGCATGCAGATGTATTTGCCTATATCATGCAAAATGCAGGTTGCACGCAAAAGCAGGCGCTCATGCTCGCCCATGCCGTAAGCCTTGGAAATCTTGTCGAAAATAATCAGCGACAGACGCTCCACCTGCTGAGCATGCTTCTTATCATACAGATAACGGGAGCCGATGGTATGGAAAAGGCTGATAAGCTCCTGCTCCAGCTCCTTACGCATTACAGGATTCGTTTTATTGCCGATATGCAGCAGCTGGATGCCGTCGATAAAGCGGTCTGCCGTAATAATAATTTCCTTGGCGGGAATCAGATGCAGCAGCTGTTCATAAAGCAGCACCGTAGGCAGCACAAGCTCCGCAACATTTTCCGGCAGCTTATATACCTGAATCAGCTGCGGCAGGCTCATCTGACGCATACTATCGAAAAAGGCATGGAAATCCGCTGCCTTGATGCGATGCACCTTCTGCTGCTCATCAAGTCCCAGCATGCGCAGCAAAAGCTCGGTTTCTGTACCGGAAAGCACCAGATAACGCACCTTGCTGTCACCCAGCTCGTTTCTTACCGGTCCGATTGTACTGCTTAAAAATTCCGTCAGCGCCTTATTGAAATGCATGCTTTCGCGACGGTTGCGCTCAAAGCTTTCCTTAATACGGATAATACCGATATGGAAGTTGCCCTGATAGCAAATTTTTTCATCGCGCACCAGCGTTACGCCCAAGCCACCGGAGGAAATATCCATCATCAGCATGCCCTCACGCTCGGTAGAAATTTTTTCTGCCTTCAGCGTATTGCGGATAGCCACAAATTTGGTGTAAATCTCCTTCGGCATATCAACAACATCGACAACAAGTCCCGTTTTGTTATAAATCTGATCCAGCAGAAAGACCTGATTGCTGGCCTCACGCACAGCAGTGGTTGCCTGCATAACATATTCCTCGACCCCATATTCCTTCATCAGACGCTTGAAGCCGATAAGAATTTCGCAGATTTCGGAAACCAGCGGGAAAGGAATTATTTTATTTTTAAAAGTTGCCTCACCCAGGCGAATGCGTCGGTTGCAGCACTCAATAATCTTATACCTGTCGGTATTGTGATATTCGGTAATCTGCATACTGAGCATCTCCGAGCCTAGATGAATAGCAGCAAAGGTTGTGTAATTTTTACGCTTCATTAACTAAGCCTCCAAAACAGTATGTTATTGTTATAATTCGGGTTTCTTAACAAAAATCCTGCGAAAAAATCAAAATTATACAGTAATTTAACAAGTTAACACGAATTTTACTTTTTCACGCAGGATTTTTTCAGGTTATGGGTAATATAATAAATACATCGTTAAAATAGAATAATCGAAGTTTATAGAAACACCCCACAAGGAGAAAAGGAAAATGCAACGAATCGCAATTATCGACATCGGCTCTAACTCGGCCCGGCTTGTTATCAGCCATATTTATAAGAATGGTGCTTATAATATGGTCTATAACCAAAAGGAAGCCCTGCGCCTCAGTCAGAAGGTCGACGAAAAAAACATGCTTACAGAAGTAGCCTTCAGCAGCACCATCGAAACCATGAAAAGCTTTGCCTATATGTGCAAAATTTATCAGGCTGACAAGACCATTGCCGTTGCTACCGCAGCCATCCGCAACGCTGCCAACGGCGCCGAGCTTGTTGCGCGCGTTGCCGAAGAAACCGGCATCCAGCTGCACATCATCTCCGGCAATACCGAAGCCTACATCAGCTACCTTGGCGTTATCAACACCCTCAACGTCAAGGACGGCATCATTTTCGACTTGGGCGGCGGCAGTACCGAGCTGATTCTGTTCAAGAACCGTAAAATTTTGGAAAGCGTGTCCCTGCCCATCGGCGCGGTCAATACCACCTCCATGTTCAATACCCGTAACGTCATGCCCGCCAATGTCTTCAGCGATGTCAGCTTTTTTATCATGAGCCGTTTGGAAAAGTACCCCTGGCTTAAGCAAAACGGACTGCCGCTTATCGGCGTTGGCGGTACAGCGCGTACCGTAGCCAAAATCATCCAACGCGAAAAGAAGTACCCGGCAACTAAAATCCATAATTATTCCTATACAGCGCAAACCTATCGCAGCTTTTTCAACAGACTGCGCAACACAAATCTGGATCAGCGCAAAAAGATTTCCGGTCTCAGCAGCGAGCGCAGTGATATCATTCTGGCCGGCAGCAGCATTATCAGCTGCCTTTTGGAGGCCACCGGTGCCAAAAAGCTCATCACCTCCGGCTGCGGCCTGCGCGAAGGCCTGTTCTTCGATTATTATTCCAAGGAAAACCACGTGCCCATTATAGCGAAGGATATCCTTAGAATGAGCAGGGAAAATGTGTTAAACTTATATGAACCCGACCAGCAGCATTCCCGTCACATCACCCATCTGGTGTTATCCATGTTTGACGGCTGGAGCGAGCTGCACGGCTTACGCAAAAATTACCGCCGCCTGCTGGAAACCGCTGCGCTGCTGCATGACATCGGCATCACCATCAACTTCTACAGTCACGCACGTCACAGTGCCTATATGATTTTAAATGCCAAGCTCTTTGGTCTGACGCACAAAGAGCAGGTCATCACGGCAGCTATCGCCGGCTGGCATAACGGCGTTTCCAAAAACTATTTCAAGGACCGTTTCTACAAGGAACTGCTTAGCGACGCCAACTGGAAAACAATCAACAAGCTGGCACTGCTGCTGGCCTTAGCTGAAAGCCTCGATTATACGGAAACATCCCAGATTCATGTTATTGAACCGAGCATCAGCAAAAAGAATGCTACTTTAAAGCTCTATGCTCAAGGTATTCCCAGTATTGAAATGCATCAGATTCAGGAGCATCTGTCATGGTTCAAAAAAACCTTCGGCGTAGAGCTGAAGGTGCAGCTGGCGACAGAAAAGCAGGAATTGGAGAAGTTAGAAGAATAAAATGGTAAAAAAATTAGCAGACTCTGGCGTGCAATTGCACGAGAGGGTCTGCTTTTTTACATGCTTTGCATAAATTTTAATAGCTTACATCTTCATCCAAAATTTGCATTAGCTCACCTTTAGTCGGATTATCTACGTTAATCAATCTTCTTGCCTGATTCATGATTATGTCGTCATAAATATTCCTTACTAAACGCCCATTAGCAAATTCATCATTTTTGTATGCAACCTTAGCTATTAATATATCTTGCAATTTTTCTTTGGCAGTGGGAGTTAACATATAATCATTTTTTAGACACATATTATATAGAATTTCCATTAACTCAAAAGCTGTATAATCGGGGAATTCTATAAAAGTATTAAAACGTGATTTAAGCCCAGGATTAGATTCAAAAAAAATTTTCATTGGTTCAGTATAGCCTGCCACAATGACAACCAAATCATTACGATAATCTTCTAACGCCTTTGTTAATTCCGTCAAACATTCTCTACCATATGAATCAGAATGTTCATTTTCCGTTATACTATAAGCTTCATCAACAAATAGCACACCACCTTTAGCCCTTTCTATTACTTTTTTAACTTTTAGCGCAGTTTGTCCTTGATACCCGGCAATCAAATCCGTTCTTGATACTTCTATAAATTGTCCCTTTGACAGTAACCCAAGAGATTTATACATCCGTCCAACAATTCTAGCTACAGTGGTTTTACCTGTGCCAGGATTTCCGGTAAAAGCCATGTGCATCGTGCTTTTGCTAGAAGCTAAACCTTGCGCTTTACGTAGCTGCTGAATCTTTTGGAAAGCTATCAAATCGTTGACTTTGTTTTTCACAAAAGTCAAACCAACAAGTCCATCTAGCTCCTGCTGCAATTCTGCAAGCGTATAAGTTTTATCCTCGTCTTTTGCAGGTGAAAAACCTCCGCTGCAAACTTCTTTAAGACGCACATAACCACAATAGCTAAGTAACTTATTTTTTAGAAGCATTGTTAATTGCAAAGTTTCTTGCGACTTGTTGTTGGCGACGATACTTGAAATTTTTTTACAAATTCCCAGTATAGCATTTTCGTTATTGTTTTTTACGACATCAACACTATAATTATAAAATACGCCATCTATATTCATTTGTGAATCTAATTTTTGAGCTGAATCTATAAGCTCTTCTTCATATTTATTTGCCATTTTATCACATCATTTCATAAAAAAGTGTGCGCAAGCGATAGCTATTGCAATCGCAGATACTAGGTAGGCATATTTTATTTTGTTGTTTAGTTTCGCTATGGTCTTGTTTTGCTCCTCAAGCTGCGCTTTATGTTCTTCTATGTCAGAAGCCACTTTGTTATTTAATAATCTTTGTTGCTCAAGCTTGAAGTTAATAAAATCAGACAGTTCCGTTATAGTTTTGCTTTGCGTATAAAATTGTGCTTCAATTTTTTCTGCATAGGAATCTATTTTACTATCAAGTTCTGCAATACTCCTACTTTGCTCGCCTGTTTTTGCTGTAAAATATTTCGCATAGGAATCTATTTTACTATCAAGTTCTGTAATACTCCTACTTTGTTCTTCGACTTTTGCTCGATAGTTTGCTGCATAAGAATTGATTTTATTATTCAGCTTTACAAATTTCTTGTTTTGTTCATCAATTTCAGCTCTATAACGTTCTGTAAAAGAGGCTATTTTATCATTTAACTCTAAAATAATTTTATTTTGTTCAGATATTTTAGTTTCATAAGCTTCTACATTAGCAGTTATTTTATCTTTTAACTCTAAAACAGTTCTATTCTGCTCAGCAATTTGCTTTTGGTATAATTCTAAACCAGAAATTATCTTATCGCGTAGTTGCTTTTGTTGCGCAATCTCGGAATTAATAAATTTCGATAAATTTTCTATAGCAGCATCTTTTTGACTTAATGAAGAATCAATAGCTTCAATTTTCCCTTGAAGATTTTTGACATTTTTGATAAGAACAAGTTGCGTTTTCTTTATTTCTTCTCGAGCAACACGGGCTTTTTCACAAGCCTCTAAAGCTTGTTTAGAAGATTTGTCAGCAGAAGCAACCGAAGACTTGATTCCTTGAATATAGTCCTTATCTAAAGACTCAAAAGCCTCATATATAACGCCAAACTCTTTTATTATTTTTTTGTTTACATCATTATTCTCTCTAAAAGCTTTCTGAATTTGCCCAATTGCAGAATTAAATTCAGCACCAGTAACTCTGTGATCAACCCAAAGAGTCCAAATAGTTCCTTCTTCCGCCACTGCTTTTAATTCTATCGGAGCAGGTAGCGTATTAGAAAAAGCCTTGATTTTATTCTTGTTAATTTCAAAACTATGATAGTTTATTGGCAAATTGGACATAACAGCAAGCCTCCAGCACTTTATTGATTTGATAATTCATCTAGTAATCGTAAATTATCTTCAATTTCCTCAGTAGTTTGTCTATCTTGTTCATTATTAAAGATTTCTGCATCTCTATTATTTATATCAGTAATCGTTTTTTTCATAAACTCTCCAGCCTCTGCATGTCTTGCATTAATTGCCGTTCTTGCTTTCTCTCTAGTATCAGCAACACGTTGCTTTGCAACTTCTATCTGGGCGCTTTGAATTGCCAATACTTGATTGCCTGCTTCTATAACTCTTTGATCTGCCAATTCTTTTTGTCTGCCAGCAATCAACTTATCAATTAAACGGATTGCTAATGCTCCAATAATCCCCGACACTACGGCACTCAAAAAAACACTTATAATGCTTGCTAATGTTCCAAGTAATGGTATTTGCAAAGCAAAAAACGGGACTGTCAATAATGCATTTTCTATGAGTTCATTAAGTGCTATTGCACCAGCTACTGACAACCCTGCTACTAATATTTTACCAACCTCTAATACTAAAATATCAAAAGGCTTGTTTTTATTTTCTGGTGCCACAATATAGTCAAAAGCTTCTTTGAGAGACTTAAATCCTTGTTTTAAGAACATCCAGAACTTCTTAATTTTATCACTAATAGCTGTTGTTATAGTCGTAATAAAAGTTTCAGAAGATGTTTTTAACGTTTCCTTAAAATTATGCCGCAAATTGTAGAAAAATTCATAAACAGCATCTTTAATACCCAAAATGAATTCTTTGAATTTTCTTTTCCCAGATTTAAATAAAATCACAAGTTTAGTTAAAATATTTTTTAGCAAAGAAGCCAACAGCCCAAAGAATATTGCCTTAGCACCTTCTTTAACCCATGTTTTGCAGCCTTCTTTTATTAGTCTAATTTCTCCCTCTTTTTCTTTCTTGCTAATATATTCTTCAGCTCTTTCATTTGCTTTTTCCCAATGCTTATTTTTATCACGATCTTCCATTTCAGCAGAAGATTTATCACTTTTTCTATTATTTCTCTCTGCCGTTGTATATCCCTGTAAATTTTCAGGATTATTAATAACGGAAGCTAGTTCTTTATCAGAATAAGCCATCTGAAGTGATGTGTTTTCATAAAGTTCTGCTGAAGACTTAACATGTTCTCTTTGCGCAGCCTTCGGATTATGTCTCCCATCTTCAAGTTTAGTTTCAGTTGGTATTTGTCTACCAGTATATATATCAGTTACTGTTTTAATTCCTTGATCCTTCAATTTCCCTACCCTTTGCAAAGTTGAATCCATCTTAGGATCTACGAAATTTTTACGAAATTTGCTATGAGGCATATTTTGATATCTATTAAGATTATTGTTTAACTGTTCTTTGCTAATAAAATTATGTTCTGCAATTTTTCCTTTAGCAAAATTTTCAGCAGTTTGTATATGCGCATCATAACTCAAATCTAATTCTAATCCTTTATTTTGTTTTATAAATTCTTCACCAGCACCAATACCTATCTGATTAATAAATTGTTCCCAAACAACATTACCCACTGTTTCCGCTAAACTTTCTGGATTACCAATTTTTTCTTTATCCTTAGTAGCTAACTCTAAATCTAAAGTTTTTGCATCTAATTCTTGCTCTAACGCTTTTTCTAATTCGTCAAAGTCAAAATTCTCTTCGCTTAACTGTAATTCTTTATTTTGATTAGCCATGCCTATCCCTCTTTCTTATTTCAAGTACGCATAGAAACAAAATTACTACGACTCAATTATATAGTTCTATTTACTATTAGTCAATATATATATTAAGTTACTATATTTTAATAACAGTAGTTATACCAAAAAATCTGCATACCCATAAGTATACAGAGCAAATTCAAGCAATATTAATTTTTTTACCAGTATTTGTCACTTTTCATTTCTTACTGCCTGAATTTCTTGCTTCTAATTCAGCCAAAAACTCATCAGCAGGTATCGTTCTCCCCGCCTCAATATCATCCAATCCTTGTTTTAGCACCTCATACAATTCAAAACATGCTGTTAATTCTTCATAATCACTGTTATACAAATCTGCATTTGAAGTAATTTTTGGCATCAGCGCACCCCCATTATATTAATATATCACTTCCCATACTTTTCCACATCTTCCTGTACATAATTCGTCGTAAAAACGGGCGCATATCCACCGCCTTCATTTTCTACATAGTCAAGCAAAATCTTTTGCCAATTACGTTTGCTATACAAAAAGCGAAGAACATAAACTTTTTGCTCATCTTCACGCACGATATAAAACAAAAGGTAATTTTTCACAGGTACAAAGCGTATCCCCCACATATGTAAAACCTCATCATGACACAATGGATAACGGGTAGGAAACGTAACCAAACTATCTCCTTCGCCGAAAAAATTCTCTACTATACGATCTGACGCAGAGATATTACACAACTTGAGCTTTATATAACTAGCGACAGCATCTAAATCCGCCAATGCTTTTTGCGTATAAATTATCTTGTACGTCATCATATATTTGCTCCAGGACATTTCTTTCTGAACATCTCTTTAGCATCTTCTGCAGAAACTACTCTCCCCGCCTCAATATCATCTAAACCTTGCTTCAACGCACCATACAACTCAAACCTTGCTGTAAGCTCCTCGTAGGCTTCAATGCTCATTACAGCCAAATCGCCCTTGCCGTTTTTGGTAATAAAAACCGGCTCCTTGTACTGATGGCAGAAATTAGAAATCTCGTTATAGTTGTTGCGCAAATCTGCGCTGGAAGTAATTTTCGGCATAATCGCACCTCCTTCGTATAGCTAAATTATACATTAATTCGGCTATCTGGTCAAATTTCATAAGAAAAGGCCTGCATGCGTTTTGCACATGCAGGCCTTTTGCTATATACAGCGTTTGATTTTTTTATTTTACCGCAGCCTTCAAAATACCATGTACCATCAGCGCGGAATTGTACAAATCCTCTTCCTTGATGTATTCGTCAACAGTATGCACATTAGCCATACCGGTGCCCAAAATTACACTGGGCAGTCCGTAAGCATTCAGGAAGTTTGCATCACTGCCGCCGCCGGTAACCGTAATATCCGGAGTAAAGCCGTGCATTGCGCAGGCAGCCTTCGCCAGTGCCACAACATCGCTATCCTCGGCAACAGCAAAGGAATCATACTTATTATCCACAAATACTTCTGCCTTAGCGCCATATTTTTCGGCACTTGTTGCAATAGTTTCTACGATTTCCTTGCAGATAGCCTCTAGCTTTTCCTTGTTTCGGCTGCGCGCATCACCCTCAATGGTTACCAGATCAGGCACAATATTGGTTGCCTTACCGCCGCCGATAATGCCGATATTGCAGGTAGTTTCCTCATCAATACGGCCATAGCGCTTAACATCGGCAAGAGCCTTGGCAGCAATCATAATGGAGTTGATGCCCTTTTCCGGCTCCAATCCGCCATGCGCGGTTCTGCCGATAATATCGATTTTATATTTCTTCTGGCCGGGAGCACCGACAACAATCTCGCCCGGAGCGCCTTCACCATCCAGTGCATAGCCAACGTCGGCACGCAGCTTAGAGCGGTCGAGGCAACGGGAGCCGTTTACGCCGCCCTCCTCGCAAACTGTAAAGAGTATCTGGATATCACCATGCGGAGCGCCTTCCTCCAGCAGCAGACGAATACCCTCTAAAATACCCTCAACGCCGGATTTGTCGTCACCGCCGAGAATAGTAGTGCCGTCGCTGTATAAAACGCCGTCCTTTTGGATAACGGTAGTGCCGCCGCAGGGCTCAACACCATCCATATGTGCAGAAAGCAGCACGCGTACCGCACCTTCAACACCTGCGCTGGCAGGCAAAAATGCCCACAGATTACCGCAGTTGCCGCCCAGCTTTTCACCGGCGTCATCCTCTTCCACCGTAAAGCCGAGAGCCTCCAATTTGCCTTTGAGCAGTTCGAATACCGGACGCTCCTGCAGGCTGTGACAAGGCAGAGCAACAATTTCCTTAAATTCTGCGAGCATACGCTCCTTATTTACTTGCGTCATGTATATCTTCCTTTCTATGATATAAATTAAGCTCAGCGTGCCTAAAGGGGCAGCAAATCCGCTAAACTTTTATTCCTTAAATTATTCCGGTATGTTCCAGCAAAATTTTGATACCGATAAAAATCAGCACCAGGCCGCCGGCCACGTCAGCTCTCTTGCCGGCCATAGCTCCCAGCTTAAAGCCAGCCAGACCGCCAAAGGCTGCGATAGCAAAGGTCACCACGCCAATCAGTATGGAAGCGGACCAGATATCGGTATTCAAAAAGGCCAGGCTGATACCAACTGCCAGAGCATCAATACTGGTGGCAATCGCCAGCACCGCCATCTCCTTCACGCTATAATCTTTTTTGACATGACAGGCCTCGTTTGCTTCACGAATCATGTTGATTCCCAGATAAAGCAATAAGAAAAAGGCAAGCCAATGATCATATTCCGTAATATAATCACGGAAGGATACAGCGCTGTAATAGCCCAGCACCGGCATCAAAAACTGAAATGCTCCGAACCAGCTGCCGAAGCGCAAGGCTCCGCGCAATCTGTTATCCGGTGTCAGCACCATACTGCCGCAAACAGAAACGGCAAAGGCATCCATCGCCAAGCCAACTGCCAGCAGCAACAGCTCTGCTAAACTCATATTTTCTTTCCCTCACTCACTGTAAACAAATCTATTCTTTATTTTCCTTATGCAGCAGCTGCAGCAAGCGTTCATGATCCTTGCTTATCTTAATTACACGGAATACGCTTGTCATAAGCATCATCCCCAAGGCAATAGCACTGGCATCCATGCCGGTGGTTATAAGGATGTTCATGCCCGTGTCGTAATTATTTTCTATAATCGCCGCCATACCGCGATACATGCCGAGTCCCGGCACAATCGGGATAATACCGGGAATAACAAAAATCGTTACCGGCTGCTTAAAGATACGCGCCGCCAGCTCGCTCAAAAGCGAAAGCGCAACCGTGGCAAAAAACATGGCATAAAAAGAATCATACGCTAAATCCTTGCGGATATAGCAATAAACTACCCAGCCTACCGCACCGATAAAGCCGCTGATAGGCAAACTTTTACGCGGTGCCTGAAACAGAATACCGAAGGCAGCAGTAGCAATGAATGCAAAGCCAAAGGCTGTAAAATAATTTATGCCCATAGCTTCCACCCCCAGTGATACCATACAAGCAAACTAAATGCCAGACCAATCGCAATGGATGTAGCAAAAAGCATCGCCTCGGCAATACGCGAATTACCGGAAATCAAATCGCCGGCCATATAATCGCGCAGACCGTTGGTAAAGGCTACGCCCGGCAGGAACGGCATCAGCGCACCTACGATGATATTGGTACGCGTGCATTCGCCGTCTATCTCACAGCAAAAAATAGCCAAAGCGCCGATTGCCGCACCGGAAAGCGCATTCTCCCAAAAGGCGCTGGGACGATAACCGCCCAGCTGCTTTAACAGCACCATGGATAATCCGCCGGTAATAAAGGCCGCAATAAAGTCATGGCTGTTGCCGCCCAGCATTGCCGCAAAGGCTGCCGAGCTGATTGCCGAAGCCATGCAGACACGCCATTTGCCATAGGGCGGTGCCTTATGACGCAGCTCATCCAAATACTCCAGCGTTTCTTTGTAATTCAGCGGCCAGCGTTTCAGGTTATAGGAAAAATCGTTCACCGCGCTGATGACGCTCAAATTGGTGCTGCGATAACGGATGCGGCTGATAATCGTCGCACCCTCGCTTTCCTCATCGCCTAAAATAATAACCGTCGGCGTAACAAAAACATGAATATCATGATATCCGTGCGTATGACAAAAGCGGGAAATAGTGTCCTCCACCCTGGAGGTTTCCGCACCGTTTTTCAAAAGTGCCTTGCCCATGCCAAGAGCAATATGCAGTGTCTGCTCACGGCTTAAAGGAGCAGCTTCCAGTCCCATTATGCCTCACCGCCTAACAGCTGCGCCACTGCCGCACGGAAGCGGTTAGCACCGCCCATAGAAGGATGCGGCACAGACATACATTCAACGCCGTAACGTGACAGCGTTGTCGCCGCCTTCTGACCGATGGCAACAATTTTCATCCCCGGACGCAGCTCCAGCAGCATCCGCGCGTACTCAATGCCTACATCAAGCTCGCTCGGTGAGGGCGTACGGTTAGTCAGCAGATTGCCTGCTTTATACGGATGAAACGGAAAAATATTCCAAAGAATAACATCAAAGGACGCAAGGCCATGGCTGTTCAGTGCGTTCCAGACAACAGTATCCGTAGGCTCGTTAAAGCCCTTCAGGCGCTGCGTATTGTTCAGCATTGCGCTGCTTTCGTCACTCGTGCGGCGGTAATCCCATTCGCCCAGCACGCTTTTCGGCTCTACATCAGGATGATGCCCCAGCAGAATACGCTCCGAAGTAATAGCAATGCCGCTGAAATGACCGCCCTGATAGCCCAAGGCTTCGGCAATAAACAAATAATGTGCATCAGGACGCAGCTCCAGATAACGGCGCAGATTGGCACTGCGGATAACGGGAGCCTGCGGACCTATATCACAGCTTGTATCAAAATCACGCCAGGGATTAAAAACCTGCTCGCTGTGATAGCTTTGTAATTTATCAAGAAAAGTATTAATCTCCATAATTCCCTCCATGCATTATTATACCGCATAGAGGCAAGTCGTAGCAATAAAAATGGATGCGAAGCAATAGTTCCGCATCCATTTTATACTTAAAAAAATATCTGATTTTAGAACAGCAGCAGTACCATGCCTACAACCAGCGCCAAGGTAATACCCAACGCATTACGCTTGCAAACCTCCATCGGATCTACACCGGCAATGCCTGCGCAGATAATAGTAGCGCCGGCAATCGGGGAAATAGTACGGCCGAGAGTACCGCCCAAAGCTGCAATAGAGCCCATGTTCATGGTTTCCAGACCAAACTGTGCCGCATGCGGAGTAACTGCTTCGTTGAACGCAACGGTTGCAGCGTCACCGGAGCCGGAAATAAGTGCCAGCACAAACGGACCGAAGGTAGCAGCAATTTTAACAATACCGGTAGAATTCAGCATCCAGTTAATCAGCGCCTTAATCAGTCCCAAAGCATTCAGACCTGCTACGAAAACGCCTACGGAAATAATAATACCGATGATATTAGCATAAGCATCGCCCATGCCGTCAAAGAAGCTCTTAGTCAGCTCAACAGGATTTTTACGGGTTACTGCCAAAGACAGGATTGCACCGATAACCATAGCGTGGGGTACGCCCATCTTCAGTGCGGGTACCAGCTTGGTGCTGCCCAAGAGCAGAATAATAACCGGAACCAGCGGCATAACGGCGAAAAGCGGATTAATGCCGAAGTTTTCGTCAACACCTGCTTCGCCTTCCGGCGCAAAGCCCCTGTTTTCCTTCAAAACAACAGCCAGAACGGTCAATACAGCTGCAGCAACGATTACACCGGCTACGGTTGCCAGCATATGATTGGCAATTACATCGGTAATCTGCACGCCTGCCAGCTTAGCGATAACTGCGTTATGTACCAGACCGGGGTTCAGCATACTGCCGTAGGTACCGGATTTAACGGCAGCTGCGGCCATTGCCGGATGAATGCCTGCAGACATCATAATCGGAATAAAAATTACGCCTACCGCAGCACTGCAGCCTGCAGCACTGGGGATAGCAATATTAACGACGAAGGTTGCCAGCGTAGCGCCGGGAATGAGCAAAAAGCCCATTTTTTTCAAAACCTTACCAATAGCAACAACCAAATGCTTGTCGCAGCCCGTATACTTCATGCACCAGGCAAAGCCCATGCAGGAGCAAACAGAAGTAATCAGACCGGCATTAGTCATGCTTTTGGCAAAAGCATCAAGAGAAGCCATTGGCTTGCCGGCAATACAACACATCAGAATACCAGCGGCAATAAGTACCATTCTGGATTCATGTCGTTTCAACAGAAGATAAATTACACCGATAACAACGAGTGCACCAATTATCAGAAACATCTTCATTCCCTCCATAAAATTATTTTTTTGCATTAATATTATATGTGATAGAAATGCTTTTGAAAAGTGTATTATCAATTGTATACATAATACTTGTTTTCTTCAGCTAAGTTTATATAGCAAAAGTACAAATACCGTCCCACATTTCTGTAGAACGGTATTTTTTAATAACTTTATTGATGCCACAAGCCATAATAATGAATAATATAGTTTGTTAAAGCATCCTCATATTCTGTATCCGGTACAGGCTTATCCATCTGATCGACCAAATGACGCTCATCCGACCAGTAGAACGCCTTACCGCCAAAGTAGCCTAAGGCATAGGGAATATCCGTAGACTGCAGAAGATTGCGGCCCATAAATTTTTCCGGCACATCAATGCCCAGCAGATACAAAAGCGTCGGCGCCAGATCAATCTGCGAAGCATATTCATTGGTGCGCAGATTATTGAGCGGTGCCAGGTTCTTCGATACAAAAATCAGCGGAATCGGTGCAATGCTCTGTTTATCATCAGCCTTGGTAACGAGCTTCGTATACTCGCCGCCGCTGTGCGGATTATGGTCACTCGTAATGATGAACAGCGTTCTGTCATCCATTAGGCCACGCTTCTGTGCTTCCTTAAAGAAATACTCCAACGTTTTATCAACCCAGTAGACGCCGCGCACTGTAATAAACTGATTACTGCGCACATTGTCCGGCATTTCGTTCCAGCTGAAGCCTGTGTAAGGATAAGGCTGATGCATATCCAGCGTTTTGGTAACCATCACCAGACGGTCATTCTTTGCCTTGGCTTTTTCCAGCAGCTTCAGTGTTTCCTCATACATTACGTCATTATGGAAGCCCCAGCCGCTAGCACCGGTATAGCCCTGCTTTTCCAAATATTCCTTGGCATAGTATTCGTTCATGCCGAACTGCGTCGGATATTCGCGCAGCTCGTTAGCATAATACTGGCTGGAAGCATTCATGAAAACACCGCGCATTCCCGCTGCCTGCACACTGCGGAACAGCGAGGGCGTATTTTTGCCGGGAATATCCTTATCCATAATCAGATGTGAACGGAAGGTAGCATTCAGGCCCTGCGTTGTCGGCACGGCAGAGGAATAATACCTGTTCATATGCGGATAACGGATAACAAGACTATTTAAGAATGGAGTGGCTTCTTCGGGAATATCCTTGTTATAGTAGTTAATATAATCGCGGTGCATGGATTCCAGAATCAGCAGAACAACTCGGTCATACTGCGGTTTGATTTTGGCAATCTTTGCTTTAGGCTCATCTATACCCATTTCCGTCAGACGTGTTTTATCCTTGGCAGTCAGCTCGCGCTGCTCCACATGCTTGCCGCCGGCAATTTTATCCGTATCAAAAATTGCCTTGCTGACAAAGTTCACATTAACAGGAACGGAAAGCATATTGCGATAGTTCATACGCGTCTTTTCGTTCTCTACCTCAGCGTACATACCGATAACATTTTCCACGCCGTACATGCCGGCATAGCCAAGCAATCTGTCGGTAAGATTCAAGCCCAAGGTAAACATGGCCACGCACAGCAGTGACCAGGCAAAGTTCGGCTTACGCTTTTGCGGCTTCGGTACATAAAAAAGCAGTAAAATCACAACTATGCTGATAACAATACCGGCAATCATCGTGTTGCTCATCGTCGCAAAAATACCTTTAACAGCATAGATATTCAGGTTTTGGAAGAGAACGCTCTCCACGTGCATGGAGGTCTGCCAAAAATAGAAGCCGTCAAAAACCACTGCCAAAGCAGAAAATACATAAACGGCAAAATAAAGGATTTTCATCCCGATATTAGGCCATTTATGGTAGCACATTGCCATCAGCAGCACAATAAAAATGTTATTGTTAATACCGGCCAGCACGGAAAGGCTTGTCTGCAAACCTTTATCAAGACTAAGCTGGTTTACCATAAAAAAGGCTTCGCCCATATAAAGAATACCGATAACAATAACGGGAAAATAGCGCTGCAATCTGTCCGGCACACGCTTACGCCGGTAATACAGTACATATGCTATCTCTGCCAAAACGCTGTCACGCAATACATGATCAAAAATCTGAAAGCCAAACTCATTCAGCGGAAAGGGGTGCGTTCCGCCGAAGCTTTGCCAGGCAAAAAATCCTTCTACTATGCAGGCCGCGATAATAAAAATCAGCCAGCCCATTTTTCTGCTTATCCTATTCACCTTACACCATTTCCTTGCTTACGCCAAAAACTTAATCGGCTCGGACTCCATCTCAATTAAAAGCGGAGCAGTTGTTACAGCATCTCCGTCAAGCTCTGCTGCAAAATTCTCTTCATTGCAGCGTATTTCCATTTTTTTCGCTGCACGGATAATAATATCATTATCCAGCGTCAGCGCCTCCATAGCAATGCAGGCCGCATAACGTATAAAATCCCCACGCTTATCACCGGTAAACAGCGCCGCATGTAAAAGAGGTGACGAAAGCGACGCACCGTTAAAGAGGTTGTAACGTCCGGCATAATAACGGCTCTTGCCTACAATAACAGAAGTTGCAGCATACCACTCGGCTTCATCATCAAAGCGCACCTGAAAGCGGTAACGCCAGTTGTTAAACAGAAATTCCTTACGCATAATCTCTGTTCCCTGCCAAACATAAGCAAGCTTGTTGAGCAGCTTTTTCTCCTTTTCGGTCACCTTGTCCACTACAAGCGAATCAAAGCCTATACCGGCAACTGTCAAAAAGACGTTGCCGTTGGCGCGTCCCAGATAAACAGGCACCTCTATACCTTTGGATACTCGTTTAAACCACTTATGCGGGTCCGCCTTCAAAAGCAGCTCCTTAGCCACCAGATTTACCGTACCGGCAGGAAAAACGCTGATGTAAGGCACATACTTGCGATTAGCCAGCTGTTCAATCATCGCTCTGATTGTGCCGTCACCGCCGGCAATTATCACCCAATCAACCTTTTCCTCAACTATTTCCGCAGCAATCTGCGGTATCTGGTCAAAGAAGCGGATATCTCGCATTTCTGCATTTTTAGGTCCTACTAATTCCTTCACCAGCTTATAGGTTTCATTCACCTTAGCCATCATACTGGCAAAAAGCTGCTTACCGGAATTACGGTTATACAAAAGCACAACCTTTTTAAATTTTTTTACGTCTACATATTCTCCAGGCATATCTAACTCCTAAAAATCCATTTTTTACGTGAGAGATAGTTCCATACAACAACAATACAGCTTGTCAGCACCTTCGACAGCATCGGCTGCCAGTCAAGCAGGCTGACAAAAATATACATCAGCAGCAGGTTAAACGCCAAGCCTATACAGCTTACCAAAAACACCAGGCCAAGCTCCTTGCCGCGTTTGTAACGGCTGCCGCTGTCAAAAACCAGAACATTGCCCAAGAAATAATGATACAGTGTTGCCAGGCAAAAGGATAAGGCTGTTGCCAGCATAGTCAGCAAGGTCAGGTTCAAGCCGGCTAAAAGATAGTGGAAGAAAATGTAGAACAAACCCCACTCCACCAAGGCCGCCGTGCCGCCGACAAACAGATACAGCAAGAGCTTAATCAGCTCGCTGTCCGTATAATCAACACCAAATAATATTTTCCTGCGCATAGCGTACTCCAGTCATAGTATAATAGCTTATTATATCATCTTTAAGCGAAGTTTTCAAAGCTTTCCGGTAGGAGATGCTGATGGTGCCAGATTTATATATTTATAAAATTGTTGAAAAAACATGCACTGCCCGCCCCTTTTGCATAGCAGTATGACGCAGTAAAAAGCGTAACCATCATCGAATTCAAAGATGGCAAGCAGGCTTACCGTACAACAGTAAAACCCTGATTTCCCTCTCAATATCGGTTCTCCCAGCCGATTTGTGGAAAAAAGTGAGGCTATCATACACTCTAGTGATAGCCTCCACTTTTTATTTCAGATATTTCATATAGAAAGCTTCTATTTTATCAAAGGAACTTACATCCATCTTGCAGTACAAATCCGACGCACAGCACCAGAAATAATTAGCAGCTCCTTATTGTCTCCTTGTAGCTTTTTGACAGCATTTGAATTTAACTCGAAACTAAGAATAAAAATCACAAAAACAGAGCGATGCTTTCGCACCGCTCTAAAAAATTTTAAAAAAACTTATAGAAAATTATTCTTAAAGGCTATATTTCACCTCTTTATCCAGCACCACACCAGTTTCCGGATTAATATTCATCTCACCACGTAAACCAGAGGCACTGAATTTCACTTCATATTCATATAATCCATGTTCTCTGTCCAATTTCAGTTCATAAATCGACACGTCACCAACTTCTTTAGCAACAATTGCTTTTACATCATCTTTGGACAAGATTACATTAGCGCTGCCACCCAACGCTTTTCTTTCCATATTGTATTCTTTGATTTTACCATTTACTTGGTATACATCAATTTCATATTTTGTCTGAGTAGCAGTATCAAAAAACTTCACTTCATAATATGGTTGCAGTTTTTGCAGTTCTGCTTCAGTATGCAGGTAAGTACTACCTGTTGGAACTTGCTTTTGCGCAATTGCACGAGCTTCGTCCGCACTAATCAGATTAGCAGCAAATGCTGTAGCAGAAATTGCCAAAACAGTCAGTGCGCCAGTAATAATAGCTGTTAATTTTTTCATGAGATAAACCTCCTTCAATGTGAAAAGTTAAACCATATTTAAAGTATACTAAATTTCTAGGATTTATATTGTGAAGTCTTTGTGACTTCTTTAGGAGCTCCAACGTACGCCAGCGTGAAAATCCCAGTTCTTATTATACTCGCCGCCGACTGCACGCTCGATGTCAAAGTACGCATAGCTATCTTTGCCAGTTTTCACGCTCAAGCCTGCACCATAATTGACGCTTACGTTTTCTCTAAGTAATAAACTAAGGAAAGCTTAATTTCTTGTATTATCCAAAGAAGCTTTTTCTCTTGCTGGATTTACAGTTACCTTAATTAGTGCTCTATACTAAAATTTACTTTAAAATCGCTTTGCTGCGTACTCAAAATATCTAGTCCCTGTTCAACGTGTCCCAAATAAATCAAATCATCCGTATATCTGAAATCCTTATAAAACACACTTATATTACCCCATGGAACATAAACACACACATCTCCGGCCTTCGGAGCATGCCCTCGTGGCGCTCCGTCCCCGGTAAGCTTATTTTTAAAATAGCCAATCTTTTCGGTATGATTAAAATCACTCAGGGTTATCTCTGCGGGAAGCATATCAATTAAACGCTTCGCTGCCGCATTATCCGCAAGTGCTACAACAATATTTTTACTATCAACCTGCAGCTTCAGCTTGGTTCCTTGCGCTGCAGCCTGTGACTGCTGCGTTTTATTTTGAGCAGACTGCACTTTCGGTGCAGGATTCTGAGCTGCTTTACTATCAGGTGCATCCGCACCGGCGCAGCCGCTCATAAGCAATGTTACAGCTAAAACTGTAGAAGCCAATAATTTTTTCATAGTAAACCTCCTTGCAGACATCATTATGTAAAACAGGATTTACCCTTCACCGATAATTATACTAACAGCCTAAATATGCGTCCAATACCTATAATAATTACCGTTGCATGCTTTTTTTGCATAATCAGCAAGGCTGCGTTATAATAATGCCAAAAATTACAAGCATATCGATAGAAAGGAGCCAACGCTATGAACTTTCGTATTCTCAACTATTTTCTGACTGTCGCGCACGAAAAAAATATCACTAAAGCAGCTGAAATCCTGCACATCACGCAGCCTACTTTAAGCAGGCAGCTCATGCAGCTGGAAACAGCGCTGGGCGTCAAGCTTTTCGACCGTGACAAGCATAAATTTGCGCTCACGCCATCGGGGCAATTCCTCGTTGAACGCGCCCGCGAAATCCTGAATATGGTGGAAAAAACTACGCTCGACATTCAGGAACAGGAACACAACCTCGCTGGCAGCATTGCTATGGGCGCAGGCGAATACCAGGCCACAGAGGTACTCGCCAAGCTTATCGGCGGTTTTCAAAAGCAGTACGCTGCTGTAAGCTTTGAGCTTTTCACAAGCTCTGCTGACCTTTTGCAAGATAAGCTTGACAAAGGCCTTTTAGACGTCGCCATCCTGCAGGCTCCTGTCGATACGACGAACTACGACTACCTACGCCTGCCCATCAGAGAAACCTGGTGCGTACTCATGCGCAGTGATGCACCTCTCGCCAGCAAGAACGCCATCACTGCCAGCGATTTAAGCGGTCTACCCATAATTTTGCCTGCACGCCTACAGGCACGCAGCGAAATTTTCAACTGGCTCAGCGGTGACATTACTAAGATGCGTTTTATTGGCAACAGTAATCTTTTAGCCAATACTGCCGTCTTTGTTGAGCAGTGCGATTATTATGGCATCTCCGTCCAAATGCCTCTGCTCGACGAGAAGCGTTTTACCTATCGCCCACTTACCCCTGCACTGCATAGCGACATTCTGCTTGTTTGGCGTCGTGACAGACAGCAAAGCCTCGCACTGCAAAAATTTCTTCAGTTCGCAAAATGCTTTTTAAGCATAGAATAAGCGCCAATATAAGTATTAGACATTTTCCCTGCAAGCTATATAATTTTAGGCAGATAACAGAGCGTTATCTGCCTTTTCTTTTTATGTTTTTGTGAGGAGGAACTTACTATGAACCGACGAGATTTTATCAAGGTTGCCGTAGCAGGCTTCGGCACTGTACTCTCCAGCGGTGCCGCTATCAATATGCTGAATACAAAGTCTGTACCAGAAACTGCTCCTGCAGCAGAGGCAGCTCCGCAGGCTGCCTCTGATTTAGATCACAGCTTATAAAAAAACTCTTGACCGATAGCAACAACCGCAAGCTATAATTTACTTGACTTGGAGTTATCTCCAAGTCATAAACTAAAAACGAAGGAAACGCTATGCAAAACCTAACTTACAATCTCAAACGCACTGTCGGTTATATCGTCGGCTTCATACTTTTCTACGAGCCGTTCATGTTCTTCAACCAAATAGCAAGTACTTTCATCACCGACACAAGCTTCAGCTCGATTCACGTTCCCTGTGCACGTATTCCGCTTGCGAACATCGTCACAGGCGAATGGCTTGCGACAAGCACGATTTCACTAATCTTTTGCCTGCTACTCGCCGTAACCTCGCTGTGGTTCGGTCCGCTCTTTTGCGGCAAGCTTTGCCCTACCGGTGCCTTCAGTGAACTGCTTGGCAGCCTGCTGCCTGACAAATATAAAATAGACTGGGTAAAGCTCGTGCCCGTGCTGCCGCTACGTTATGGTTTTTTCATCGGTTTTCTTTTTTCCATCTGGCTGGGCTTTGGCATTCCCTGCACCTATTGCAATTATTATTCTTTCGAGATTTTTATCAACTTGTTTCTCACAGAACATTTCTTAAACACGCTCTCCTCGCTCATCGCCACGTTCTTTTTAGCGAATGTCTTCTTAGGGCTTTTCACCAAAGGTGGACGCGGATATTGCCTGTTTATCTGTCCTGTTGGCACATATAATTCCTTGTTTCACATTTTTGGACGTTTTGTTCCCGGTGCTTTCGCCATGCAGGTGCGCAAAAACGCCTGCATCGGCTGCACCAAATGCGCGCAAAACTGCCCCATGCGTGCGATAACCATGCACGAACGCCAAGCAACGATTGACAGACGACTTTGCATCATCTGCGGCAAGTGCGCGCACGGCTGTCCGAAACAAGCTATCTGCTATCAAAGCAATCTGGCGAAGGAGAAAAAGTAAGATGAGCACAACTGATAAAGCGCTTCATGACAACAAATTATCTCAGCTCGCTCTCGGCGGCGGTGCTGCTGCCAGCATCCTCCTGCCCCAGGCTGTTACGAAGGCTATGCCACAGCTTTTCGCCAGCATTGCGCCCGTCACGGCACAGACGCTGCCCTATTGCACAGGCGTGTGCGGCAGCTGCGGTGGAAGCTGCGTGGGGAGCGTGGGCGTTATGGCTTTTCTTGCTATCTTAGCTAAATATAAACATCAATCATACAAGGAGGATTCAATATGAACAGACGCGACTTTTTAAAACTCGCAGGCGTTAGCCTTCTGAGCCTTGCAGCATTAACTATAGGCTGCGGTTCGTTCAACGCTGCTAAAGCAGACGCACCTGCGCCTAAAGTAAAACAATCCACTAGTGAAGGAGCATCACAAAACATGAATAATGGTAAAAAAATCTTAGTAGCCTATTTTTCCTGGAGCGGCAACACCAAAGCTGTTGCTGAAGAAATCCATAAACAGGTCGGCGGCGACATCGTAGAAATCGTGCCCGCAACTCCGTACTCCGAAACCTATAGCGTCACCGTCGCCAAAGCCAAAGCAGAACAGGCAGCCAACGCCCGTCCTGCCATCAGCACAAAAATTGCTGATTTCGACAAATACGACGTTGTTTTCCTTGGTTATCCCAACTGGTGGGGCAGCTTCCCCATGCCTGTTGCCACCTTCGTAGAAACCTATAAATTGGACGGCAAAACCGTTGCTCCCTTCTTCACCCACGGCGGCGGTGGCGAACAGCGCTGCCTAAGCGATTTGCAGAAGCTGACACCTAATGCCAAATTCACCCAAGATCTTGTTCTCTCCGGCAGCAGCGCCAAGAACGCCCAAGGTCAAATCAAAAGCTGGCTTGACAGCTTGCAATTCTAATTTTTAAAGGAGCGATAACAATGACAGAAGAAAAATTTTTCACCGTATTCCCAACAGGACATAAAAACGATGCTTATGCAAAATATTTCGTAGGCCAAAGCTATCTTAATATGCTTTCTCTCGATCAGGTTGTCATCGGCAACGTCACCTTTGAGCCGGGCTGCCGCAACAACTGGCATATTCACCACGCCGATAAAGGCGGCGGGCAGATTCTGCTTGTCACCGGCGGTCGTGGCTACTACCAGGAATGGGGCAAGCCTGCCCGTGAGCTGCATGCCGGTGATGTAGTCAACATCCCCGCCGGAGTTAAGCATTGGCACGGCGCCGCCCCCACCAGCTGGTTTGCGCACCTCGCCATCGAGGTTCCGGGCGAAAACACCAAAAGTGAATGGTGCGAGCCTGTGGATGCAGAAGAATATGGTAAGTTGAAATGATTGAAGTTTGCAGAGATATTTTTTAGCGTTTAGCTGAAGAGAAAGCCTCCACCTGGTGGGATAAGGTGAATTGCCCGTAGGGCAAGAGAGGGCGTCCTGGGGCGGCTGTCACCGTAGGCGACTGAGAGGGGCTTGCAGTTTTGCGTTTTATAATACCCCTCTCCGCCTCGCTATCGCTCGGCACCTCTCCCCGAGGAGAGGCTTTCTTCTTGCTAACCTGATCTACAAACTTCAATTTTCGGAGAAGAGAACTATGAAAATATGTAAAACTTTGCTCACTGCATTTCTTTCATGCACTTTACTTTTAGGAGGCACCACCGCTATGGCACAAACACGTGAAGCAGCAGCAAACACTGCTGCTCAAAGCTTATTCACAAAAAACGATCCTACTGATATTAAAAACGAACCGGAGCTTTCCGCTATCAGCAAAAAATTTATCTATAACGATATCAATAAGCAGATTAAGCTCAGCACCGCCAAACAGGAGCTGCTGACGCTTGTTGTTCTCACTGCCAACAACACACCGGAGGATATTCCTGCCCACGTCGAAGGCGCTCTCAGAGCAGGTGCAACGCCGGAGCAGGTACACGAAAGCATTTTCCATTGCACGCCATACGTTGGTCTGCCAAAGGTAAAAACAGCACTGGAACGCTTTGACCAGGTTATGGAAATGCTCAAAATCAAGCCCTGCGCTCCTGCCGGAACAACTACCGATCAAACACGCCACGAAGCAGGCCTCTCCGTACAGCGCGCCATCTTCGGCGCAGAGAACATTGATAAGATGAACGCGAGCGCCCCTGCTGACCAAAAGCATATTAATGATTACCTCAGCGCCAACTGCTTTGGCGACTACTACACACGCAAAGTGCTCGACGTCAAAGAGCGTGAACTGATCACATTTACAGCAATCGTTACTCTCGGCGGATGCGAATCACAGGCCAAGGCACACGCCGCCGCCAATATCTCCGTCGGCAACACCCGTCAGGATTTACTCGACGCGCTCACCATCGCCTTGCCCTATATCGGCTATCCGCGCACCTTAAACGGACTTAGCTGTGTAAACGCTATCGCGCCAAGCAAGTAAGCTGCCAAAAATTTATATTACCATTAACACAAACTTCCATTTTCCCCTTGACTTAAAGTATACTTCAGGTATTAAAATATAAGTAACCAAATTATAGGAGGTAGATGAAATTGACACAAGAATTTGCACAAGCCCCTGTAGTAGGCTGCAAAAGAGTTGCCAAAACCGATAAAGCAGGCTCTCATGCCAAAGTATATTTCACCAAGCACATTGATGCCGAGCATCTCATCAAATTATATGATTTAATTAATGAAAGCATTTACGGTAAGGTTGCTATCAAATTGCACACCGGCGAAAAGCACGGCCCCAACATTCTGCCGCGCGAGCTGGTGAAAGCACTGCAGCAGCAAATCCCTGACAGCACCATCGTCGAAACCAACACGCTCTATCAAGGCGACCGCTATACCACCGAAGAGCATCTTGACACCTTAAAGGTCAACGGCTGGACCTTCTGCCCTGTTGATATTATGGACGCAGAAGGCACTGTAAATCTGCCTGTACGCCACGGCAAGCATTTCAAAGAAGTTTCCATGGGCAAAAACATCGTCAACTACGATTCTATGCTCGTTTTAACACACTTCAAAGGTCACGCTATGGGCGGGTTCGGCGGCTCCATGAAAAACCTTGCTATCGGCTGCGCTGACGGACGCATCGGCAAAGCACAGGTTCACGGTGTAGATAAGGATAACCTGCCTGCAGATTGGAACGTATGGCCCGGCAAGGAGTTGCTCATGGAAAACATGGCTGAATCCGCTAAGGCTACCATTGATTTCTTCGGCAAGCACATCGTTTACATCAACGTCCTGCGCCGCATGTCCGTTGACTGTGACTGCGCCGGCTTAAGTGCTGCAGAACCGACTATCCCCGATATCGGCATTCTCGCTTCTACCGACATTCTGGCTATCGACCAGGCTTCCGTCGACCTTGTATATGCCAAGGAAAGCAACAATGACCTCGTTGAGCGCATGGAAAGCCGTCACGGCCTGCACCAGCTCACCGCTATGCGCGAGCTGAAAATGGGCAATGACAAATATGAACTGATTGAGCTTGATTAAGCGCAATTAAAAAGGCTGTCGCATTCACTATTGATGCGACAGCCTTTTTGCTTATTTAGTTAATTTCACTTCGTCAAACTGCTTGCCATCCGGCAGAAAAGCTTTAAACTCCAAACTTTTCTCATCTGCCGTCAGCGTCATATAGTTGGCAGTTTCAGGCTTCGGCGCTGTTGCCGCATCCCACTCAAAATCTCCCCACAGCTTAGGATAGCGCACATCGCCGGCCACACCTGTCAGAATATATGTAATACCGCTTCCCTGCGGCGCAGGCGCAAAGTTCTGCAACGGCACACGACGGCGATAAGTATGCAGATGCGCCGTCAGTACTGCGTCAACCTTGTATTTTTCCAACACAGGCATCAGCTGATAGCTAAAATCAAGAAAATGCGTCTTGGTCTGCGCTCTGCCGGACTCCGGCCCAAAGCCGTAGAGAAAGATATCGCGGTGCATCAAAGCAACCTTCCACGGCGCCTTGCTCGCCGCCAAATCCTTTTCCAGCCAAGACAGCTCATCTGCCAGCAAATCAGGCTGGAATTTTTTCATCTCCGGAAAATTTGTATCCAACACTACAAAATGCACCGGACCGTAATCAAAGCTGTAAAACTGATTCGGATACTTTGCCAGCCCGTTTTGCGGTACATTGAACAAATGCGTATAGCTTACAGGCAGGCATTCCTTCCACTCCAGGCTGTACGCCTCATGATTGCCGATTACCGGTGCCAGCGGCACAGCATCACTGAACAAGCTCACGCTGTTGAACCAGGCACGCCATTGGCTTGCATCCTGTCCGTTGTCTACCAAATCACCCATATTCACGTAAAATGCACTCTGCGGATGACGCTTGTACGCTTCACGCGCCAGCTGCTGCCAGCCGCTGTAATCAGCGCTTTGCGAATCCGGGAAGATTAAAGCAGTAAAACCTGCGCCCTTTTCTGTCTGCAGCTTGTGCCAACGTCCTTTATTCTGTGCTGTGCTGATGCGATATTCATAAGCACAGCCCGGCACCAAGCCGCTAAGACGCGCAGTATATTGAATAATGCTGTTTTTATCCGTAAAGCTGCTGTCCGTTGCCTGCACTGCCTGTATATCCTTGCTGCCCTGCAAGCGATATTCAAGCGTATAGGGCTGCTTAACCTTTGCTTCCCACATAATCGTGCGTGCTGTTTTATTGTCTGCCGCTACAATCTGACGCGGATTGGTAATTGCTGCAACGGTATCACTGCCCTGCACTTCGCTGTCGGCGTTTTTAGCACAGCCGTTTAAGGCCATCACTGCCAGGCACAATATAAAAAGTAAAAGCTTAATTATCTTGCTCATGCTCTGCTTCCTTTCATGTTGCTTTATTTAAGTATAGCATAACACCTGGAGTACGGTCGAAGTCAAGCGTATAATAAAAACAACAGCTGTCTCACGCCAAGACAGCTGCTTATTTTTGTCTTACTTTAATATATCACTGTTTCCCCATCTTCCGGAATCACATAATTATCAACACCACGACGTACAAGCGCTCCTCGCATTTGGCTACGTGTAATCGAAGCATGAGCAACATTATCGAAATGTGTCAGATACAGCTTTGCTTCCGGCATTGTCTGATGTACGCAATCCACATCTTCATCATTCATTATCAGCCTGCCATAATCACGCAGCTCCGCAGCGCAGGCATTAAGCATAATTACTTCCGGTTGATAATTTGCCAAAGTTTTACGCACGCCATCAAACCAAATCGTATCTCCGGCAACGTATAGAACCTTTTCCTGCTCTGCTTTAAATACTACACCACAAGCATCAGACGATGGCTTTATCGTGCCATGCATAGCTGGCGTTTTATATAAGGTTATATCTGCAAACTTAACCCCATCATTTTTCAGGATGCGTACATCCTGAAAACCTGAAGCTTTTAAGGCCTGCGCATCATCTTCATTTTGCACAAAAATTGGCTTATCGTGCTCCAAAACATCACCCAAAGTGCCCTTCTGCATATTGATATCTATATGATCAGGGTGTATATGCGTTATAATATAAGCGTCAACTCCACTTAAAATGCTTTCTACCGTTTCCGGCAAAGCAAAAAGCGGCATTGGTATTTTCTCCTTTACCGGGTCAACAGCCATGTAAGGTTTTCCCGGAATACTATCGAAACAGCCTAAACCATATTGCTGTTCAAGCCAAGGATCTAAAAGAAAAGTTTTGCCACCATAAAAAATTTTATTCGTCGCACTGCGAATTTGCTTGATTTTCATTTTGTTCCTCCTTTAATTTTTATTCTATTATAGATGTAAATTCACTGCAGCAAAAGAAAAAACTTAGTTCTTTACCGCAACCAATAAGTTGCGGTAAAATAAGATTGAGGTGAAAAAGCAATGCAGCCAAAGCAATTACAATATTTTATCACAGCCTATGCAACAAAAAATATCCAACGAACAGCAGAAAAGCTTTTCGTGTCTCGCCAAGGAATAAGTAAAACAATTCGTGAGCTGGAACAGGAATTAGGCGCAGACTTATTCTTACGCTCATCCAAAGGCTTAGAGCCAACGGATTTTGCCGAAGCATTATTCCCCCATGCCAAAAAGTTGCTCGATGAATATAACTACATAACAGGCCTGAACACCTTGGCAAAGCAAAAGGAAAATGTTATCACCATCTACGCACTCGATAACATTGTAAAATATTTAACAGCAGAATTTTTCTTTGACTTTCGCAAATTATATCCGAATATTATTCTCAGCATTATCGAAAGCACCGATGAAGCCGCTCTCAACGCCTTGCTTGCCCGCAATGCAGATTTCGCTATTACTACAGATCCATTGGACAACACAAATTTTACACTTACACCCATATTTTATACGCATTATTGCATAGCACTTTCTGCTGACCACCCTTTAGCTGCTAAAGAAAGACTCAGCTATCAGGATCTTCATAATCAAAAAATCATCAGTAAAGGAAGATCCTTCCGTTGTTTTCGCGACAATATGGAAAAATATATTCTTGGTAATGGTCTGAATGTAGATATTTTTGCGGAAATCACCGATATTGACGTTGCCCTGGATTTAGTAAAGGAAAGCAACGTAATCTATCTGGGCTATGACTACATTGCTGCAATGCAAAGACATCCTGATATCAGATGGAAGATGCTCGATGCTGAAGTAAGCGGTCAGAACATGTATATTGCAAGTCTGAAAAATACTTTGCCGCGCAAGGTGTGCCGTGATTTGCAAAATTTTTTATTGGCATGGCTGCCCATACACAACAAAGACAAAATTATTTTGTAACCTAATTTCAAAAAAAGACGAGCTTGCTGCAGCTTTCCGGCACCACGTTTTTCTTCATCAGTCCTTCATCTGCTACTTGCAAAATACGTTTATTTTTACCTTGCGCCGAATCTACCATCGGCGTAAAACCTCCTAGCATAAATATTCTCCTTCACAGAAATATAGTTTATTATACTTTTTCATGCAAGAAATCCTAATTGGTCAAAAGATTTCTATCTGCAATTACAGTATTTTTATCATAAACTATAATATGACTTATTGCTTAAAAAATAAAATAGTAAAAAGCTTACAGAGGTACTGTTTTTCAATGCTGTTTTTGCTATAATATAGAGTGAAGCTATCGCATGCTGTTATTTTAAACAAGGTATCATAAGGAGGAGACCATATGAGCTTAAAAATAATTACTAAGCGTTGCAAGGGCTGTGGTATTTGTGCAGCCTTCTGCCCGAAAAAAGTTCTGGCAGTCAGCGAAGTCGGCAAAGTTGAAGCCGTCGCTGAAGAAAATTGCATCAAATGCGGACAATGCGAAATGCGTTGCCCCGACTATGCTATCTTTGTAGATAAATAAAAAGGAGTGAGGTAACCCATGTCAAGAATCCTGCTGTTACAAGGTAACCAAGCGGTTGTTGAGGGTGCGATTGCTGCCGGTGTAAAATTTTACGGCGGTTATCCAATCACCCCTTCTACCGAAATTGCTGAACAATTAGCTCTGCGTCTGCCGCAGGTTGGCGGTAAATTTATGCAGACTGAAGACGAAATCGCCGGTCTCGGCACTGTTATCGGTGCATCTATGGCCGGTAAAAAAGCTATGACCGCAACCAGCGGCCCGGGCTTCTCCCTGAAACAGGAAATGCTCGGCCTCGCCTGCAGCGCCGAAATCCCCTGCGTTATCGTTAACGTACAACGTGTAGGCCCCGCAACCGGCCAACCGACCTCCCCCGCACAGGGCGAGGTTATGCAAACCCGTTGGGGCACCCACGGCGACCACTGGCTGATTACCGTTTCTCCGTCCAGTGTTCCCGAATGCTTTGACCTGACTTTGCGTGCAGTAGCATTGAGCGAAAAATATCGTTGCCCGGTTATTCTCCTGATGGACGAGGTTATCGGCCATATGCGCGAGAAAATCGAGCTTCCCGACAATTATGATGAAATTCCGCAGGCAGAACGCAAGCGCCCGACCTGCGCACCCGAAGATTATCTGGCTTACGGCTGCGAGGAAGGCTCCAAGGTTCCTGCTATGGCAGACTTCGGCAGCGGTTACCGCTGGCACGTATCCGGTCTGGTACATGACGAAACCGGTTTCCCGAAAGGCACCGGCGAAGCAACCCGCACCTCTCAGGACCGTCTGCGCACTAAATTAGAAGATAACTTAGACGACATCGTACAAGTAGAAAACTATCGTATGGAAGATGCCGAATTTGCTGTTGTAGCCTTCGGCGGCGCTGCCCGCACTGCTTATGAAGCAGTTGACATGGCACGCAAGGAAGGCCTGAAGGTTGGCTTCGTCCGCCCGATTACTATCTGGCCGTTTGCTGAAAAGCAAATGCAGGAGCTGGCAGGCAAGGTTAAAGGCATCCTCGTACACGAGCTGAACTGTGGCCAGTACGTTCTGGAAGTTGAACGTGCGGTAGCAGGCAAGGTTCCTGTAAGCCTGTACGCTAAATACGATAACGAATCTGCTACTCCGGCCGAACTGTTAGCTGAAATCAAAAAGGCTATGGCCTAACGGATGAGAGGAGAAAAAACGATGAGTGAAATGGAAAATTTAATCAATAAATATTTCCGCCCGGGCCGTCTGCCTCACATCTGGTGCCCCGGCTGCGGCAACGGCGTTATCACCGGCGCCATTGTAAAAGCAATTGATAAGCAAGGTCTGGAAAAAGACGACGTTGCTGTAATCAGCGGTATCGGCTGCTCCAGCCGTTCCTCCGGTTATCTGGATTTCAACACTGCCAACACTCTGCACGGCCGTGCTCTGCCGATTGCTACCGGTGTAAAAATGGCTAACCCTGCACTGAACGTTATCGTTTGCAGCGGTGACGGTGACTGCACCGCTATCGGCGGCAACCACTTGATTCATGCAGCACGCCGCAATATTGATTTGACTCTGGTTGTTTTCAACAACAGCATTTACGGCATGACCGGCGGTCAATATTCTCCGATGACCCCGATTCATTCCAAAGCAACCACTGCTCCGTACTACACTGTTGAACCGAGCTTTAATCTGCTCGATCTGGCAAAGGCTGCTGGCGCAACCTATGTAGCACGCGCAACCACCTACCATGTTCCCGTACTGGTTGATGTTATCGCTAAAGGTATTGCTCACAAAGGCTTCTCTATCATCGAAGCAGTAAGCGCTTGCCCGATTTCCTTCGGCCGTCAAAACAAGATGGGCGGACCTGCTCAGATGATGGCTTGGCAGCGTGACCATGGCGTTATGAAGACTGTTTGGGACCGCATGGATGAAGAGAAAAAGGCAGAAGCAATCGCTGCCGGCAAATTCCCCATCGGCGTTCTCTACGAAAACAACGACGTTATGGAATACACCAAGGCATATGACCAAATTATTCAACGTGCACAGGAGGGTAAATAATTATGAGACATAGCTTTCGTTTCTCCGGTACCGGTGGTCAGGGCCTGATCACTGCTGGTATTATTTTAGCCGAAGCTGCCCTCTTAGACGACAAGCTGGCTGTACAATCCCAATCCTACGGCCCGGAAGCCCGCGGCGGCTCCTCCAAGGCCGAAGCTATTATCAGTGATGAGCCCATTTACTTCAGCCGTGTTATCTGCCCGGATACTCTGCTGGTAATGAGCCAGGAGGCTGCCAACAAATTCATTGCCGACTGCGATGAGCATACCACCGTTATCACCGATACTCTTTTCGTAACTGATGTTCCCGGCAAGTACGGCAAACGCGTTGACCTGCCTATCACCCATACTGCCAACACTGTTTGCGGCAAGACTCTGTTTGCGAACATCGTTGCTCTGGGCGCAGTAGTTGCACTCACCAAATGCGTTTCCAAAGAAGCAATTCTCAAGGCTGTACTGAACCGTGTTCCGAACGGAACCGAAGAAGCTAATACCAAGGCTCTCGAAGCTGGTATGGCACTGATTGAGAAATAAAATCTGACCTATACAATTAAAGCTGCTGCTTTCGGCATTCATGCCGGAGGCAGCAGCTTTTTAATTTTTAGCTGGCTAATTATGCAAAATGTCATGCAAATGCCACAAACTTACGCTATAATATACAAGTACAATAGGCTTTTAACTTCAAGGAAACGAGGAATCTACTATGAAGATATTAAAAATATTATGTTGTATGGCAGCCGTCTGCCTCACAGCCTTCAGCCTGAGCGGCTGCAGTCTGCAAAAGGCTGATAACAGCCTTGGCAGCGGCACAATCAGCATCCCCACCTATGCGGTCAAGGCTCCGACAGCAGGAAAGCTCATAGGTCTTATCAGTGAAAAGGGCGAGCGCATCAGCAAGGGCCAGCCGCTTTTTGCTATCGGTGACGCAAAGCTGGATAAGCAGGTTAAGGACCTGGCAACGCAGGTTGCCAAGGCCGAAGCAGATTTAAAGCGTATGCAGCAGGGCACGCCGACGGCAGCACCGGTTGCTGACACTTCTCTGGCGCAGGCCAACGTAGCGGCGGCACAGCAAAAGGCCGCTAAGATGAACAGTCTGCTGGCGCAGGGCGCAGTTTCACGCAATCAGGCACAGGCTGCCCAAGACGAGCTGCAGCGCGCTATCGCACAGCTGCAGGCAGCAAGCAGCGTAAGCGTCAGCTTCAACCCCGCTTCTCCGGCAGAAATCGACGCACAGCAAAAGCTCATCGTCCAACTCAAGGCACAGCAAGCCGCTGCAATAGCACAGCAGGAAAAGAATGAAGGCAACAGCCCCTGCACCGGCATCATTACCGATTTGCAGGCTGCCAACAACGCCACCGTACAAAAGGATCAGGTAATCCTGCACATCAAGGCTGTCGACAGCTGCAGTATAACGCTAAATGTCAGTGCAGCGCAAGCAAAGGAGCTTAAGGCAGGCATGCCGGTAAGCATTAAGGCCGCCGAAGCACCTGCACCCTTTAGCGGTAAGATAAGCAGCATTGACGGCACCAAAATCACTGTTACTTCAGACCAGAAGCCGGAAGATCTTAAGGACGGCGCTAATGCTGAAATCAGCTTAGCAGCTTAAGCTTCCGATATCCAAACCAATAAATAACACGCAAGGAGATTCATATGCTTAACCAATTTTCACGTACAGAGCTGCTCTTCGGCAGCGAAGCAATTACGCGTCTGCAGAACGCCCATGTCGCTGTTTTCGGTATCGGCGGCGTAGGCGGTTATACAGTTGAAGCACTTGCCCGCAGCGGTGTAGGCAGCTTTGACCTCATTGATAACGATACCGTTGCTCTCACCAATCTCAACCGTCAGATTATCGCTACCCTTGATACTGTCGGCCAGCCTAAGGTTGAAGTCATGGCCAAACGTATTGCGAGTATCAACCCCGATGCCAAAGTAAATTGCCGCCAATGCTTCTTTTTACCGGAAAATCAGCACGAATTTGATTTCTCGCAATATGATTACGTTGTCGATGCGGTAGATACCGTGGCAGCAAAAATTGCTATCGTGCTTGCAGCCAAGGCAGCAGGCGTGCCAGTTATCAGCAGCATGGGAGCAGGCAACAAGGTTAATCCTGCCATGTTTGAGGTAGCAGATATCTATAAAACCAAGGTTGACCCCTTGGCACGTGTTATGCGCCAGGCTATGAAGAAAAACAACATTAAAAAGCTCAAGGTTGTTTATTCACAGGAGCTGCCGCTTTTACCTATAAATGAGGAAGTAGAAAGCGAATGTCATGCAGAAGCACCCAAACGCCGTGCGCTGCCTGGCAGCAATGCCTTCACGCCTTCGGTAGCAGGATTGATTATTGCCTCCGAGGTTATTAAGGACCTGGTAGGCTGGGATGACAGCCACCGCAAGGGATTAGCTTAACAACAACAGAATTACAGGCATAATAAAAACGCCTCTGCCCACAGCTCAAAGCGTGGTCAGAGGCGTTCCCTCATTACAATTATTCAAAAATGCACATAACAGTCAGGACGCCTAAGAAAACTAAGCTAACACCAGCGGCACTAAACATAGTAACTCACCTCCATGCATTCGCACTTTTTATTTTTTTGATGCTGTCTTTTTACAGCCTGTGGGGTTTTTCCCTCATCTGCTATCTATTATAGCACTTTTTTGTATTTTGTATACAGTATTCTCGAAAAAATTTTAAAGTTTTTCTGACACCTACAATTGCTCGTTGCAAATCCCTCGGCACTGCCTCATACTTGCAACTTTACCTGTTATAGTATATAATAGCGTTATGGTATTTTTATCTGCGGGTATAGTTCAGCGGTAGAACATCAGCTTCCCAAGCTGAGTGTCGCGAGTTCGATTCTCGTTACCCGCTCCATTTATGCTTATCAGCTTCAAGCCTTTGGCTTGAAGCTTTTTTTTGTTTGTGCTCACATAAAAAAAGTCTGATGATAATGCATTTAGTGCTTATCATCAGACTTTTAAGTTTTGAGGAACAAATGTCGTCGGCGTACTTTGAGTACGTCAAGGCATTCGTGACAATGCATACGGTGCTTTATCGATGACCTTCCCTACCATGCACATTTCAACAGATAGAAAATAGCTCCCAAAAAGGCACCCATAACCGTACCGTTAAGGCGAATACGCTGCATATCGGTATTAACCTTACTGCGCACCATCTCTGTCAAACGTTCATCGGCCATTGCCTGCAAAATTCGCTCCACAATATCGCCCAGCATTGTCTGAGCCTGCAACAGGCCTAAGCCAAGTATATGTTGCAGATACGCCTCTGACTTAGCCTTAAACTGTGCGTCGGAACGTAAATCCGTTTCAATAGTTTCCAACGCCTCTTGCACAGCCTGCAGCAGAATCGTCGGCTGCGCTACCGCACTGCCTTCCTGCGCAAGCGGACGGCACAGAGCCTTAATCATATTATCCAAAAGCTGCTTCAAGGCAGACTGCAGAGAAATATCATGCAAAGCACGATTCTGCAGTGACTGCACCAGTTCACGCCACGCTTGCGTACCGCAAACACTGCCTGCAACACGCTGCAGCTGCCCATACAGCCAACAGCGCCACTGCTCATCATCCTGCAGACGGTGAGCCGTTGCCACCAAGGCACGGCAAATTGCATCTGTCGCATCGTCTACATTAACAACATCCAGCTTTTTGGCAGCCCATAGCTTAAGACTGCTCCACAAGCCTTCGCTGCCACGCTTTTCCACCTGCTTTTGCAGCTCTCGGCGAACACGCTCTCTGATGGCAGAAGATTCCGCCAGTGCTACCAGCTGCTGCAGCAGCCATTCGTAGCATTGCTCATCCCTACGCTGTGCAGCCAAGGCTTTAAACAGCTTATCAAGCTGTTCGTTGGCTTCTACGTCAGCCAAGGCTGTTTTTATTTTACCCTCAAGCTGCCTGCTTAAAGCCTGCGTATCGAGCTTATGCAGAACGCCTTCGGCAAAATTGGTCAGCAACCCCTGCAAACGCGCCTTGTTCTCCGGCTTTTCCAGATAAACTATAAATTTATCCAGAATTACCAGCTGCTTTTTTTGCAGCAGCAAGGCCTTTTTAGTCAAAAACTCCTGCTGTACCATTTGACCGCAGCCACGCACAAAACCCTCTCTGCAACGCGGCAAAATCGCCGTATGCTTGGCCATAAACGGCAGCAGACGGCATATCCAGGGCACCTTAAACACAGCAGTCACGGCAAACCAATCCGCAAAGCTGCCAATCAGCGCCGCTTCCGCCATATAGTAACCCAAAATCATCCAATCCCACTTAAGCTCGCCGAAGTGCCCCATGTACAGCCCGGCATAATGCAGCCTGAGATATAAGAAAAGCAGATAGATTGCACCGGAAGCAAGAAAAGCACTGTCTGCATATGTCCAATGTTTTTTCAGGCTATTCATCCTACCCCACCAGCCTTTCTGCCATCGTCGCAATAATAAACAGCACCGCTCCCATCAAACCACCAATACAGGTGCCGCTCTTGCGGATATTTTGCAAATCATCGCCCACGCGCTGCTCCATTTTCGCAATCAATACATCCCTGTCATAGCTATGCAGCTTAGCCAAAACCAAATCATATACCGTATCATGCTGCATTGCCAAGGCCTGCAGCAGCAGCTCCTTCAACGCACCGTCCAGCCTGCTCTGCTCCGTCTCGCTGTCAGCCAGCAGCTGCAGCCTCTTTTGCAGCAGAGTCAATAAAATATCTACATCCTGCGTTTGCAGCAGCTCCTTAAAAGCCAGTGCCTTCGCTGTTGCCAGCTGTGACAGCTTGCTGTTGAACCAGTCCGCAAAAGCAATATCATGACGATAATCCTCCATGCGTGCCAGCAGCCAGTTATCAATCTGCCGCCGCAGCTCACTGTCAGGATCAGCCAAGGCATTCAAAGCCTTTTCCAGCTCCTGTACAAAAAGCGGTGCCAGCTTAGCCGCCTGTCCGCTCACAAATAAATTGCGCAACAGACTGTCCTTATTATATTCTTCCTCCGCCATCTGCGTCAGGCCTTCCAGCAACGCGGTAAATTCCGGCTTATGCAGAATCTGCTTGGCCTCCTGCGTCAGCAGCTGCCAAATACCGTTAAAGCTGCCGTTGGCCACAGCCTTCTGCAGCGCGTCCGCCAGAATCTCCGGAATACGCAGGCTGGCAATATATTTAGGCAGCTCCGAAAGCAAAAGCTGTTCGGCCTGCCTTGTATTGAGTGAGCGCAGCGCATGCTGCGCCAACGGACGCACCGTCTGCCACAGACGCTCCACATTCTGCTGCTGCGCAAAATGCTCCAACAGCAGCTTAGCAAAGTTTTCTCTGCCGACAGCCCGCATAACATTTTCTGCCGTCAGCAGGTCATTGCTCACAAAATCCGCCAAACCTGTCGTCAGGCGCTCATAATTATTACGCAATACATCGGTGCCGGGCGCATTGATGCCCAGCGGACGCTTAAACAGCGCCGTCACACCCCACCAATCTGCCAAGCCGCCAATCGTCGCAGCCAATGCCGTATGATGTATAAAATCAGCCGTCAAACTGGCCTGCGCCCAAGGCCAGGCGCAGACAGCGGCAGCTGCTGCACCGGCCAGCAGGCAGTGCGCCTGTGTTTTTACTGTAGCCATAATTATTCTCCTATCAACAAACGCTTTATATATAAATTTTTTCCTGCTATTTTTAATTATAGCACAAAGCAGATTACAGAGTAAGTAAAGCTATCCAACACCTTTAAACCACATAAAAAATAGCCGGTGCAAGGAACTCTCACTCACCTTGCACCGGCTATTTAAAATTCTCTCTCTCCTCGTAAAGCAGAAGTGCTTAACCTTTTTGTTTTAACAACTTTACAATTTGCAGAACTTCTTCCAAGCTGATATCTTTATCTTTGGCATCAGCCTGTTCATCTAAATCAACAAAGAAACTGCTCATGTTGCACTCTAATAAGCTATGCAGCTTAAGCAGATTGGGCAGAGTTACAGGAACACGGCCACACTCTATATTACACAGGTGTGTCTGGGAAATCCCCATCTCCTTTGCCAACCCTGTTTGTGTCAGATTTTTTGCGGTACGCAGCAAACGGATTCTGCGACCAATAAGTTTAATTTCCTCTTGCAATTTCCTAGCACCGCCTTTCGGTTTACTTGCGACAAATTTTTTTAAACTAATAAAGCACTTATTTAAAGTTTACCACGTTTTTCAGATTTCGCAAGAGTTTTTTCGTATATTTTATTTACTTTCCTCTATATTTTAGTTATGAAGCTATTAAATTTCTAGTGAAATGCTAAAATTCTTTTTTATGGTACTCTTGTTTACCTATCGTAAACTTATGTCTACCCCAAGAATTTTAGGCTATCATCCAAGCAGCAACCGGTCACTTGCCATCTCGGAGCCGCTTGCCTTTTCAAACATATCCAGCAAATCGGCTATCTGCAAATGCTGCTTTTCTTCTCCCTTAACGTCGATAATTACCCGGCCGTTATGCAACATAATCAGGCGGTTGCCGTAACGCAAAGCGTCGCGCATATTATGGGTAATCATCAGTGTTGTCAGCTGATCGCGTGTTACGATTTTTTCCGTAAGCGCCAGCACTTTTGCCGCTGTTTTCGGGTCAAGTGCTGCCGTATGCTCGTCCAAAAGCAGCAGTTTCGGTTTTTTCAGCGTTGCCATCAGTAAGGTAAGTGCCTGACGCTGACCACCGCTCAAAAGACCGACCTTAGCAGTCATTCTGTCCTCCAGACCTAAATCCAGCTCCTTCAGCAGCTCATAAAAGCGGTCATGCTGATCGCTGGAAAGACTCCAGCCCAAGCCGGGAGTTTCACCGCGACGAGCCGCCAGGGAAAGATTTTCTTCTATCATCATACCGGCAGCAGTGCCAAGCATCGGATCTTGGAATACACGGCCGATATATTTAGCACGCTTATGCTCCGGCTTTTTGGTAATATCCTCACCATCAATAATAATCTTGCCCTTATCTATCGGGAAAACACCGGCAATCGCATTCAGCGTAGTAGATTTGCCGGCACCGTTACCGCCGATAACTGTAGCAAAATCACCGGGCTCCAGATGCAGAGATAAATCCTGCAGAGCCTTCTTTTCATTGATAGTTCCCGGGAAAAATGTTTTGGAAACGTGTTCTACATGCAGCATTTAACGCACCGCCTTTCTGGCACCGAATTTACTTTTAATCAGCGGCATGGACAAAGCAATTGCCACCAGCACTGAGGTAAAGAGCTTCAGATCGTTTGGCGGCATACCCATAGCCAGTACAACTGCAATTACAATACGATAAACAATAGAGCCTAAAACTACGGAAATCAGGCAGTTTTTAAAGCTGCGTGTACCGAAAAGCACCTCACCGATAATAACGGATGCCAGACCGATAACGATTGTGCCGGTACCCATACCAACATCGGAAAAGCCGTTGGACTGCGCAACCAGAGCACCGGAAACAGCAACCAGAGCATTACTGATGAGCAAGCCAAGAATAATCGTTACGTCAGTATCTACGCCCTGAGCGCGGATCATCTGCTGGTTGAAGCCGGTAGCGCGGATAGCAGCGCCAATCTGCGTACCAAAGAACCAGTACATGAAGCAGCCCACCAGAACGGTTACAGCCAGACCAACAACAAGGGTTGTCTGCGCCATTGACAGGTCCATCATAGACTTGGCAATTTTAAAAGTAGTATCCACACCAAGCAGGGATAAGTTAGCCTTACCCATAATACGCAAGTTAACGGAATACAAAGCAATCATGGTCAAAATACCGGCCAACAGAGCAGGTATTTTCATTTTAGTATGCAAAATGCCGGTTATAATACCAGCCAGCATACCTGCAACGCAGGCACCCAAAAGTGCTGCCAGAGGACCGAAGCCTGCAACCATCATGGAAGCAGCTGTTGCCGCACCCAGCGGAAAGCTGCCTTCTACCGTCAAATCAGCAATATCCAACACTCGGAATGTTACATATACACCAAGAGCCATCAACGCCCACAGTAAGCCCTGTGCCACTGTAGGTATCAGCAAACTAATCATTTCCCAATTCCTCCCAATCTTATTAGCGAAAAAAGAGCCTGCTTTTTTAACGGCAGGCTCCAAATTTTAATTATTTAATAACATCTGCACCCTTAAGCAAATCTTCAGGAACCTTCAAACCAATCTTAGCTGCTTCCTTAAGATTGATGGTAGGCTTAAATTCTTTTTGTGCCTGAATAGCCATATCAGCCGGTTTTGCTTTACCGCTCAGAATATCAGCAGCCATCACACCGGTTTGGAAGCCGAGCTGGTAATAATCAACACCCAATGTTGCCAGACCACCGGCTCTTACCATGCCGCCTTCACCGCAAATAACCGGCAGCTTTGCTTCCTCGGTTACACTGATTAAAGTAGGAATAGCGGAAGCCAATACATTGTCGGTAGGAACATATACTGCCTGTACATCACCTGCCAGGCTACGGGCAGCCTGTTGGATATCATTAACAGTAGAAACAGTAGCTTCCTTTACGGTAATTCCCTTAGCAGCTGCAGCCTTCTTCAGCAGCTCAACCTGCAGTTGGGAGTTAACCTCACTGGAGCAATAAATTGTGCCAATGGTTTTAGCATTCGGAACCAACTTCAGCAGCAAATCCAGCTGCTCGGAAACAGGGTTCATATCAGTTGTACCGGTTACATTAGTACCCGGTTTAGCATTATCCTTAACCAGCTTAGCGGTTTTGTAGTCAGTTACCGCAGTAGCAACGATAGGAATATCACTGGTAACATTTGCTACCGTCTGTGCCGCAGGAGTTGCAATAGCACAAATCAAATCAACCTTATTATTTACAAAGCGATGAGCAATGTTCTGCAGATTAGACTGGTCAGCCTGAGCATTTTGTTTGTCAAAAGTAATGTTCTGACCTTCCTTATAGCCCTTAGATGCCAGACCGTCAATAAAGCCTTTGTTGGCTGCATCGAGCGCTTCATGCTCAACCAGCTGTACAATACCTACATTAACCTTTTCAGCCTTTGCGCCTGCTTCCTTTTTGTCACCGCCGCAGCCTAACGCCCCCAAGGCGAGTGTCAGCATCAGGCCGGCTGCCAATGCTTTAATTTTGTTGCTTTTGAGAGAAATCATTTTCTACCATCCTTCCATGCTACAAATTATCGTATAAATGTAGTTAGGGTTATTTTATGCTTTTATACTTTATTTGTAAAGTTTTTTGAAAAAATTTCCTCATTTCTGTTTCCAATGTATATTTACTGTATAAAAAGTTACATATTCTTCTGTAAAAAGCAAAACTGCCCCACACTTATAGTGTGAGGCAGTCAATCATCAATGAAATTATTTCAGCAAAGCCTTAGCCTGCTCTTCGCTGACAACAAGATTGGTAAAAAGACCTGTTGCCAAAGCACCCAGCAACGCCTTTTTACCGGCATTCAGCCCAATGCCTATCAGCTTCTTGCAACGGCGCAGCTGTGCCAACGGAATATGCATGCAGTAATCATTATTACCGCTGATGAATTCACCGCGCTGATTATAATAATATGACAAAAAGCTTCCTACGGCCTTTTGCTGTTCCAACGCATCGCCGAAACGGGTTGCCGTTGCTTCATCAGGCACGGCAGGATAGCCGCAGATAGATACAACAGCAGCATCCAGACTATACCATTGCTGCAGAAGCTGCTGATAAACCGACCTGCTTTCCAACTCTGCGCGTTCCTCCTCGGAATCAGGAAAAGCACTGCAGCCAAGCATATAACAGCTTCTGCCACAGGCGCTTGCCCATATTTTCACCAGCTCATCCGGATGATAGCCCTTATTAGGAAAATTTGCCATACCAATCAGCGGATATACCATGCCATCCTGCGTATAGCTGCTGCAGTCCGCAGCCTTCAGTACAACCTCACCCAAGGCATAACCCCAGCCCAGAGCCAGGCTCTTGTCAGCCGTTGTTTCAGCCATAAGATAATGCATAGCCTGCGTCAATTCGTCCTGTTCATCTGTAAGCACACAGCCACCGGCCAAGGCATATTTAGATTGCAGACGCTGCAGCAAATCCGCCTTTCCCTCATCTCCGGCACGGATTTCGATATGCACAATTCCCAGCTCACGCGCTCTTGCCAGCATCTTGCTGACAGACGGACGTGACACGTTCAAGCGTTGTGCAATTTGCGCCTGCGTCAGATTGCTTTCATAATATAAACGGGCAGCAGTTACAAGCTGTGCCCGTTCATGAACCGATAGCATTTATTTAACTTCTTCCATTAATTCGAACAGAATACCATCCTTCATGATGAAAGCAATGCGGGTATGCTCATCAGCCATCCAGGGCTCAACAATAACCTTATTTTCTGCCAGCTGCTTATCAAGGTCATCAACCTTATAAGCTACATGCACTAAGGTCTGCAGCTCTTCCGGCAACGGAGTATCTTTTTCGAAACGCAGGTATTCAATATGAAATTCATTGGTATCAGGAGTAATGATATGTGTCTTTATACCTTCTGCATAAATTTCGCCTTCTCTTGCAACAGTCGTCGGTACACCGACATGCATAAATTCTTTCATTTAATCCACATCCTTCTGCCATAACTCATAAGCATGATAAGCTGCTTCCGGAGTTGCATTTTCGTGTACAACCATACGGATTGCACGCAGCATAGCCTTCGGTGCGGCAGCCTGCAAAACGTTGCGTCCCATATCAACACCGGCTGCACCTTCATTTACGGCACGGTAAGCCATTTCCAGTGCGTCGCGCTCAGGAATCTTCTTGCCGCCGGCAATTACGATAGGTACGGGGCACGCAGCAGTAACCTGTTCGAAGTTATCACAATAATAGGTTTTGATGATATGTGCGCCGGTTTCGGCCAGCAGACGTGTAGCCAGGGAGAAATAACGTGTAGTACGCTCCATCTCCTTGCCAACTGCTACAACACCGAGAACAGGAATTGCAAAACGTTCTCCCATATTTACATAATAAGACAAATTGCGCAGGGAGTCAAGCTCGCCTGCAGAGCCTACAAAGCATTGAACTGCCATGCAGGAAGCATTCATGCGGATAGCATCTTCAATTTCTACGCCCACATTGCCAAAGCTCATGTCGTCCTTGAGTACGCTGGTGTCAGCAGTACAGCGCAGAGCAACGGCCTTGTGATGGTTAGCGGGAATGCAGGTACGCAATGCGCCTCTTGTTGCCATCAGGCAATCCGCATATTGCATCAGCGGCGGAATTGTCAGATCAAGACGTTCCAGACCTGCGGTAGAACCCATAATATAACCATGGTCAAAAGCCAGCATAATAGTGCGGCCGTCATCAGCAAAAATCTGTCCCAGACGAGATTGCATGCCCCAGCCTGCGGATGCGTGTCCCTTTACCGGGAACGGACGCTCCGGCGGAGCAATGCCGATACCATAGTCTTTTGCCAGTACATTACCTTCTTTATCTGCCATATTCAATCACCTGCTTAATTTCTGTAGTACGGAGTGCGGCACGGAGCATTCCAGTAGCCAAGCAGCTCATCATCCATACGTGCAATGAACATCTGGAAGCCTGCGGTTTCCTGTACGGTAAGTATTTCGCCTACAGCACTTGCCACAACCTCAATGCCTTTTTCTGCCAACAGCTTATGGCAGGCGCGGAAAACAATCAGCTGTTCCATCAGAGTAGTAGCACCGCTGCCGTTGATAACAACCATCAGCTTTTCGCCTGCTTTTACGTCCAAATCCTTCAGCAGAGCGTCCATCATAATTGCAGCTGTTTCGTCAGCAGATTTCATCGGCTGAGTACCGCCACCGCCTTCACCATGCTGGCCCATGCCAACTTCCATGGTGCCTTCGGCAATATGAGCGATTTCCATACCAGTTGCCGGATGGGTAGCGCCTTTGGTAGCAACAGCGATAGTTGCCATGTTATCAGCAAATTTTTGTGCAATAGCAGCAACCTCTTCCAAGGATTTGCCTGCAGCAGCTGCAGCACCGGCAATTTTATACAGAGGAACGCAGCCAACCAGACCGCGGCGGTCGTCAGCGTTTTCACGCGTAGCATTGGCAACATCTTCCTGAGTTACAACCTTAACAACATTGATGCCCAGTTTTTTCACCTGTTTCATGGTCAGGTTTCCGGTCAGCATATCACCTGCATGGTTAAGTACAACGAAAAGTACGCCATGACCTTTATCAGCCATCTTAATTGCTTCTACGCAAGCCTGAGGGCCGGGTGCAGCAAAAATATTACCTGCAACAGAAATATCAATCATACCTTCGCCGACAAAGCCGCTGATAGCAGGCTCATGGCCGGTTCCGCCCAAGGTTACGATAGTTACGCGGTCTGCCTCTGCCAACTTCTTGTTTACAATGAGGTTTCCCTGCTCCAGAGTGATGATATCAGGATTAGATAACACAAGACCTTCCAATAATTCACTTGTCAGATTTTCCGGATTGTTAATGAATTTTTGCATAATGACGCCTCCGTTTTTATTTATTTTATTGTTTTTTAAGCTTGCGCTTTATCAGCAAATCAGATTGCCGCAGCCATTGCTGTCAGCAGAATAGAAATAGACGTTGCACCGGGGTCCTTAGTACCCAGGCTGCGTTCACCGACGTTTTTAGCACGGCCGAAGCGTGCTACCATGTCAGCAGTTTTTTCTGCGCCCTCGGCTGCAGCCTTACCCATAGCCGCAAAGACAGCCTTCGCATCACCTTCGGCTGCCATACCTGCTTCAAGTGCCGGATACAGCGCATCAACCATCGTCTTATCACCGATTTTAGCTTTGGAAATATCCTCAAAATCCTCTTTAGCCTGAGCCAGCATAGCGTGAAGCTCCTCCAAAGAAACATCCTTGGCATCCTCTGGGGCAGCATCAGCAAGGCCTCCAAAAACAGTTCCCCATAAAGGTCCCGCACTGCCGCCGTTGCTGTTCATAAAAGCCATGCTCAAATCATCCAGCAGGTCTTTAATATTAGCGCTGTCATGTGCTTCTACTTTCTTTTTCATGGACTCTGCCATACGCGCAATAGTAACGCCATGGTCCCCATCACCGGCTACGCTGTCCAGCTCGCACAGCATTTTGCTTTTTTCTTCAAGCTCAACTGCCGCTGCCAAAAGCATTTTTTCCAGTATTTCTAAAGTAAGCATAATTTATCCGCTCCTTTCGTTATTCCCATTGTAGCATTTGTCAGAACATATGTAAACGATATTTCTGAAATTTATTTCTTTTTTTGCTTAAAAAAAGTTCGCCGCACTAAGTACGACGAACTTAAAGATTTTCAGTATTTACTTATCAGTCACAATTACATCAGGCTGGAAGGATCAACCTGCTCGCCATAATGAATAACTTCAAAATGCAGATGCGGACCGGTGCTGTAACCGGTGCTGCCTACATAACCGATAATCTCGCCTTTTTTCACATATTGTCCTGCACTGCAGACAACACGGCTCATATGACCATATGCTGTCTGATAGCCATAATCATGGTTTATACGTGCATAAATTCCATAACCGCCATACCAGCCAGCCTGCTGTACATAGCCGGCTGCACTGGCATAAACCGGCTCGCCATAATCAGTGGCAATATCAATACCAGGATGCCAGTCACGGCCATAACCGCCAAATGGATTAGCGCGACCGCCGAAAGAAGAGGAAATATAACCGCCACTGGTAGGCCATTGGCTCGGAGTAACCTCACGACGATAGTTCTCAGCTTCAATAGCGCTCAGCAAATTTTCTAAATCAACTTTTTTCGCATCGGCCTCAAGACCGATGTTCTTTTCCTGCTCCAACACAATGTTTGCTGGGTTGGCAGAACCCAATACAGGACCGCCCTGACCTGCATAATCGGAAGCATTGCTCTTAGGAGGAAGCTGTGCACCGCTTTTTTCCATCTGGCTGCGAACCTGGTCTTCCAGCTTAGACAAAGCTGCCAGCTTTTTCTGGTTGGTTTCTGCCATCAGGCGTAATTGTCTGATAGTCTGCTCCTGCTCGGATTTAGTCTGCTTATAAGCAGCCAGCTCCTGCTTCTGCTGCTCGTTTTGCACAGCAAAATGAGCCAGTACACCGATAGTACAAGACACAAAAACAAGGAATGAAGCAACTGCTGTCAAAGCATATTTCAAATGAGTCTTTTTTACATGGGTTTTAGCGATATTCTGACCGTCTGCCGGAATAAACCAGAAGGTAAAATGCTGATTGCGGCGCCAAGTACTGAGCAGCGCATGATAGCGTGCTTTCATACGTCTGACAATCTCCTGCTGCTTAGCCTGCAGCTTATTCACAATGCTCATAACATGCAGACGCACGCGACGCTCAAGCATAGTCAGTTGAATTTTTGCAACAGCTGCGGCAACAGCTATTACGGCCTTCACCTGAGCAACAATCGCAACTATTTTTTCTAAACAGCCATTGTATAATAACTGCACTTTTTCTAACAGCTTGGCAACCAGTTCGCTTGCCTGTGCTTTACAGTGATTATATAATGATTGCACTTCTTCTGCCAGCTTAGCATACAATTCGTTTACTTTTTTTCCGCAACAATCATATAAGGACTGCATTTTTTCATTACAGCGCTCCAAGAAATCCTGACTCATTCTGATACTCCTTTTATTTTTAATATCTATTAAATCACTATGTTTTGTTCTTTTCAACGAAGCTAATACAACGTTTATATTTTAATACTTTTCACGAAATTAGTCAAATTTTTGACTGATTTTCTGCTTATATCATTATTTAATCTTTCCAAATAAATTATGCACAATATATTTTTCAAAGCGCCTGCCGCATCCCCGCAGATTCTCGGCTTTTATTTTACATCATAGCCACAAGCAAGCAATTTAATTATATAGTAAATTTAAAAACAGACCTGTTTTGTTTTTATTATACTATATAAAATAATTCTGTTTACACGCTAATTTTCTGACTTATAGCGCTTTTGCTTACTTGACAAACACCGCCCTCTTTTGTAAGATAGATATATAATATGGGGGTATAGCTCAGCTGGGAGAGCGCTTGAATGGCATTCAAGAGGTCAGCGGTTCGATCCCGCTTATCTCCACCAGAATTTACTAAGCCGTTGGTTTGACCAACGGCTTTTTTATTGCAGAGCATCTATTTTCTAGCCAAATTCTCTGTTACCGAAAAGCGAAATTGAAACCAAATTGCAACCAACAAGCATTATTTTTACCCGCGCATAAAAACAGCACCCACGCGAAACCCGCATGGGTGCTTGATTTTCCAATGGAGCTACTGACGGGATTTGAACCTGCGACCTACTGATTACGAATCAGTTGCTCTACCAGCTGAGCTACAGTAGCACAAAAGCTATATTAAATTTCCATCTGCATTGCAGCTTCTTCAGCTGCCTTAGCTGCTGCCATCTCTGCCTTAGTACGGCGCTTTCTGACCTTCTTGGCACTGTTAATACCGGCCTTCTTGATGACCTTTGCTAATTCAGAAATAATATGCAGTTCATCTACGGAACAATCCTTAACCAAGTCAGCCAGCTCATTGCAGTAAATCTGCTCACTGTGATGAATGTTGTCACACAGCAACTCGTCCACAGAAACATCCAGTACATTAGCCAGATGAATAATTGTAGGCAGGCCAAGCTTAGTATTACCGGTTTCTATATTGCTGATATGCGGAGTTGACAGACCAGTTAGATTAGCTATATTTCCCTGAGTTAATCCTTTTCTGGCACGAGCGGCCTTTATCCTCAGTCCTATAGCCTTATAATCAATATCTAACTTCACAAACGTTCTCCCCTTCTACTTAATCACATACTAATAACATTACAATTATATATGATATCATCGTAAAAGGCAAGAGTCATTTATTTTTTTATAAAATTTTATTTTTTCAACACAGGCACTGTCAGACTGCCCTGCGGCATCAGTAAAACCTTATAATCTTTGCCGACATATTTTTCTGCCAGCTTCATAGCCGCATCTACATCATCCACAGATTCAAACAGCAATTTTTTGGCAAGCTCTTTATCCAAAGCGGAAACAAGTATAAAATGCGCCTTCTTCATCAGGCGGGTGATAGCAAAAGCCTTATGCGCACCGATGACAAATTTCTTTTCCAGCTCCGCCTTAATAGCATCCGGAGAAGGATTTTCTTCCAATGCCTTTTCCAGAGCGGCACTGCCGCTGCCTTCTTCGCATTCACCGAGAATAATGATAACGCCGCCATCCTTAACAGCACACCAGGCATTATCCATCGTCTTTTGCAGCTGATATATATTGATATCCTTAGGATAACCGCCGCAGCTGGCAATAACTACATCCGCAGGCTCGCTGATAGGTACGCCGTAAACCTGCTCGACAAATTTGCAGGCTTCAAGATGTGCTTCATACCAGTCACCGGCAAAAACCTTCAGGAATTGCTTTTGCGCATCCAAAATAGAATGGAACAGGAACATCTTATGCTCTTTGGCAAAAAGGCGCACGCCCTCAACCTGATCGTCATACACAGGATTGCCGTGCAGCTTGCCTAATTTTGCCTCCGGACTCATCATCAGGCTATGGTTCTTGCGAACTGTTTCCATAGCAGCAACACCGGGCAGTACGGCCTTGCGTCCGCCGCCAAAGCCGCTGAAGAAGTGATAAACAACAGTACCGGTCAAAATAACCAGATCAGCATCACTAACATGCTTATTAAGCCATACAGGAGTGCCATGCTCTGTTTCGCCGAAATACTCAAAGTCGTCCTGCACATGACAGTCACTGTTATACATTTTCAGACGTTTGGCAACATTCTCGCCAACCTGCTCCACCATTTCATCATGGGTCATGCAGCGATGTGTACCCAAAGCAAAGACAATATGCATATCCTCATCCTTAACGCCCAGTTTATTCATTTCGTTAACCAAAATGGGCATAAAGGAATGCGTGTTGGCAACACGGGTTGAATCGTTACAGATAAAGGCAATTTTCATTCCGGGCTGCACCAGCTCATCAATCGGCGCACTGGCGATAGGATGATACAAAGCATCCAGAACAGCTGCTTTTAAATTCTCCAGCGGCATCATCTGCTTCATTTTCAGTTCGCCTAGGACATGCTCCTCCGGCAGAGAAAACTCCTTGTAGCCATGACCATATTTGTACTTATAATCAGTCATCTCCGTACCTCCTCTTGCTTAGCTTAAGCAATTTTACTTAATTCTATTCTATCATATCTGCTATGAAAAATGTTTATTTTTTGGGCAGTGAAAGTAATAAAACCGTAAAAATAATGCACGCCATACCGATATAATCAGCCATTGCCAATTTTGTGTTCAGCAGCAAAACTACGGAGATAATAGAAGCCAAAGGTTCGGCGCAGGAAATCAGGCTCGCCTTGGTAGGGCCGACAATTTTCAAACCTGACAGATAAAATGCATAGCTCGCAATAGTCGCACCCAACAGCAGATACGCAAAAGCCAAATAACCGCTCATATCCCAATGACCTGCAGGCGTAAAGGGATTACGCCAGATAATCAATGCCACGCCGCTGATAAGCTGGCCCCAGCCGATAAGCGTTGCCGCAGTATATTTTTTGAGCATTTGGCCCGGCTTAATGCTGTAATATGCATAGGAAAGCGCAGACAATACACCGATTGTCAATGCCATTGGCGAAATCGCCAGGCTATCCAGACTGCCGTGCGTTGCGATAAGAAAGACACCGACAAGTGCGCCGACAATGCCTATCAGTTCACGTACGTCAGGAATTTTTCTTGACTTATAGCTCATCCACAGCATTACATAAAGCGGTGCCATGTACTGCAAAACCGTCGCCGTCGCCGCATTGCACAAACCGATGGTGTAATAAAAGCCCAGCTGCGCGCCCAAGATACCTAAAAACGAAAACTCAATAATATTCAAGGTATCTGCCTTAAGAATAGCAAAGATATCCTGCTTCTGCACAAAGGCCGCAAAAAGCAGGAACATACAGCCTGCCAAAATCTGACGTACCATACAAAGCCAGATCATATCTGCCTGATGATATTGATACAAATACTGTCCTGCTACACCGCCCATTCCCCAGCAGGTTGCGGCACATATAATTAAAAATATACCCTTAAGCATACCGATAACCTCTTTCATATATGATGATTATCAATAATATAACACCTAATAAGAATATTTACAAGACAAAATAAATTATACTTTAAAAAGACTACATAAAAGAGCTGCCGCACCTGCGTGCGACAGCTCTTAAAAGCATTTTACAACGTAGCAATAAAGTAAGCAATGCTGCTTACCAACACCGTCAAGGTAATCATCATTGGGTCGGCGATAGATGTACGATAGTTTTCCGGATTATAATGCGTGCGTTTACGGAACGGTTTGGCATCGAGGAAATCCATCGGATTGCTCGTAAGATCCATAAACTTTTCGTACAGAACGCCCCAAGCACTACCCAGGCCGCCGCTGATTGCACACAGCAGCATGCTGATACGGACGATAACAAAATCAATCGGCTTACGGTAGAACCAGTCTGTATCGAGGCTGAGCGCTGTATGAGGCTCCATACGCGGCAGGAACATCATAAACGGAACCATAGTTACGACAAGAATTTCTACGTAGCTCAGCATATGTGCTGCAGTGAACGGCTGGTAATCGGGATAACCGAACGGAAGATAGCGATACAGCAGATCCGGATATACGCCGTACAGGAAGCAGAGCGCTGCGCCGAAGCCCATGCCGAGATACATATTCTTCGGCAGAGTATTTTTAATTTCCACATTCTTATCGGCATCACGCAGGAAGATGAAATAACCCATCTTCAAGGTAATGGATAAGAAAGTACCTATGCTGGCAAGCTCCAGCAGTGTATATACCCAATCATAGCCGGCAGCGGATGCAGCGGCAATCGTAATCGTTTTGCTGATGAAGCCGTTGAAGAACGGTACACCGGAAATGGAGAACGCTGCTACAAAGAAGCATACAGCCACAAACGGCATCTTTTTCGCCATACCGCTGAGCTGGTTAATCTTACGGATACCGGTTGCATAGATAATTGCACCGGCACACATGAAGAGCAGCGATTTATACAGGATGTGCGAGAAGGCATGGGCAGCAGCACCGTTCAATGCCATCGCCGTGCCAACGCCTACACCGGCAACCATGAAGCCGACCTGGCTGATAATATGGTAACCGAGCAGACGGCGCATATCGTTTTCCATAATCGCATAGGCTGCACCGTAAAGCGCCATGAAGCAGCCAAAGCCCATCAGGAAATCTGTTCCGGCAAAGATACGGATTAAAGCGTAAACAGCAACCTTTGTTGTAAAGGAGCTTAAGAATACGCTGCCTGTAATAGTGCCTTCGGGATAAGCATCAACCAACCAGGCATTAACCGGCGGAATTGCCGCATTAACAGCTACACCGATTAAAATTGCCCAGAAAGCAAGGTCATGCGGAGCCTTGGACAGATTTGCAATCAGAGAATCACCGCTGCCAACCTTCAGGAAGATACCAAGCAGCAGCAGATTGCCGCCGAGCATGTGCACCAAAAGATAACGCAGGCCTGCGCGACGGGACTGAGGAGTATTGCGGCACCAGATCAAGAACAGAGAGGTTACGGCAAGTGCTTCCCAGAAGAAAATCAGCGTCAGCCAATCCTTAGCCAGTGTTACACCAAGAGCACAGCCGGCGTAGGACATGGAGCACAATGCTTCCATGCGGTTCTCGTTATGACAGGAATAAATGCCGCCGATACAAGCCATCAGCGCAAAAATCATGCAGAACACGTAGCTGAGCTTATCTACAAACATGTAGCCCAGGTGATAGCCTGTACCAAAAAACTCAATGCTCAAATCTGTGCCAACCGGCATAGAAAGTGCAGCAAAGAGGGCAAAGAACGGACCTATAGCCAAAATAAACTTACGCAGCATTTTCGGCACAAGCACCGCAAGCACGCCCACGGCAATGAGGATCAGACCGGGATGAAGCAGATTACTCATCGTCCTCACCTCCCTTAGGATCATCATAGTAGGTTTCATCACGCTGCAGCAGCGGCGTCATGATAATTTTTGCCAGAATAATCAGCAGCCAGCAACCGAAAAAGCCGAAGAAAATATCATAGCCAAACGGCAGCGGCCACCACGCAGGACTGTGCAGATGTACACCGCAAAGCTCTCCGATTGCGGAAAGCACGAGCACGGCAGCAGCTATCATGTAAACAGTTTTCTTGCTCATTACATCCAACCTCCGTTCCAGCCTGCGCAAATAGCGTTGGAGGCCATTGTTGCCAGCTCATAGAAGTGCGGATAAATATCCGGCACGATACCGAGGACAACAGCGATAATAGTTGTAACGCAGATAGGAATCAGCATTGAGTAGCTGATATCGCCATATTCACGGAACTCCTCCTGCGGATCCTTGCGGAAGTATGCCATCTGTACAACAGGCATCAGATAGCCGGCAGCCAGAAGCGCACTGGCAACCCAGACGAGAATGTACAGAGGCTTGCCTGCCTGCAAAGCGCCAAGTGCCAGATTCCATTTGCTGACAAAGCCAACGAGGAATGGCGTACCGGCGATACCAAGAGAAGCAATCGTGAAGCAGGCCATAGTTACCGGCAGCTTCTTGCCGATGCCATACAGCTCACTGATATTGTTTCTGTGTGTACGCGCGATAATCAGACCGGCGCACATAAAGAGGGTAATCTTCATAACAGCATGAGCTACCAGATGCAGGTAAGCACCCTTGATGCTCAGCGGAGAAATCAGCGCAGCACCTAACACGATATAGGAAAGCTGGCCGATAGTGGAGAACGCCAGACGACGTTTCAGATGGTCCTGACGCAGAGCGATAAGCGAGGAAATAATAATGCTCGCCGCAGCAGCCCACGCCAATACATCAACGACACCGATTTCCGCCAGCAGCTTCGGGCCAAAGACGAAGCCGATGATACGCAGTACGGCGAAAACGCCGGTCTTAACAACGGCAACGGCATGCAGTAATGCCGATACCGGAGTCGGCGCAATCATTGCTGCCGGCAGCCAGCCATGCAGCGGCATAACCGCAGCCTTTACGGAGCCTGCCAAAATCATCAGTACGAAGATAGCCTGCAGCACCCATCTCGGAGCCATGTCCGTAGTCAGGAAGCCGCCGGGAGTAAAGTCCATCGTACCGCTGATGCAGTAAACGGCGATAACGCCGGCCAGGAAAAGCTGACCGGAAATCAAGGTATAAATCAAATACTTACGGCTGGCCATCAATGCTTCCTGGTTACGCTTATGCAGTACCAGCGGATAGCTTGCCAGAGTCAGCAGCTCGTAAAAGATGAAGAAGGTCAACAGGTTTTCGGCCATCGCAATGCCCATTACGGCACTCATGCAGATAGCAAAAGCAGCAAAGTAACCGGTCTGCTCGCTTTCGTTATTGCAGCGCATATAGCCGATGGAATAAAAGTTCATCGGTACCCACAGCATCGAAGCCAGCACCGCAAAAATCATGCCGGCCGGATCGGTACGCAGCGTCAGTCCCACGGTATCGGTAATCTGGCACAGCGTCCACTGATACTGGTTGCCGTCGAGAACAGCAGGTAGCATCGACAGAATGATACCGAATTTAAGCACGGAAGCGATAACGCTCCAGGTTTCACGCAGGTTAGGCCAGCGTCTGCTGAACGCAATAAGTACAGCAGCTATAAAAGATACACCAACCGCCAGAAATGGTCTGCAATCTAAAATAGTCATCTCAGAAACACCTCCGGCAATCCTAACTTAACGACATCGGTAACGATGTCAACACTGCAGAAGCCAAGTACCAGAATCATGATACCGCCGACGAGAATCGGGATAACCATGGAAAGCGGTAAGCCCAGCTTGCCCTTATGCGGATGTACCTCAGTCAGCGAAGCTTCACGCTGAATAAACATCTGCTCAATAATGCGGAAGAAATAAATTGCGTTCAGCAGAGAGCTGATAACAAGTACAGCGATGTAGAAGTACTGTGCACCGGTGTAGGCACCAAGCATAAGATACCATTTACTGAAAAAGCCGCAGGTCGGAGGCAGGCCGATCATAGACAGAGAAGCCAGCAGCACGGTAATCGTACTGATAGTCATCTTTTTGTTCATGCCGCCTAAGCGATACAGATTGACCTCACCGAAGCGATACTCAATACCGCCGATAACCAGGAAGAGGCTGCTCTTCATAAAAGCATGGTTGATAGCGTGCAGCACGGCGCCGATGAAGCCGTACATATTACCCATTGCCAGACCGATTGCAATGTAACCGATCTGTGCCACAGAGGAATATGCCAGCATACGGCGGAAGTCATACTGAGCCATTGCCATAATAGAACCGATAAGAATACCTGCTACACCGAGAATGCCCAAAACGTTGAGCGCACTCTGAACTACAGGGTTATCAACCTTAAAGATATAATATACAAAACGAATTAAAGCATATGCCGGAGCCTTACTCATGCAGCCTGCAATAAAAGCAGCAGCGCCCGGATGAGCGAAGGTGTAGGCATCAGGCTGCCAGCCATGCAGCGGGAACAGCGCCATCTTGATACCGAAGCCGATGATAAAGCAGGCTACGGCAATCGCAAACAACGGCGAATTCAGGTGCGGCACTACGCGTGCAGCAAGGTCAGCCATGTTCAGAGTACCGGTCATAGCGTACAGATAACCGACACCAAGCAGATACAGAGAAGCACCGATGGTACCGATTAACAGGTAACGGAAGGCTGCCAGCATAGATTTTCTGCCACCAAGGGCAATCAGGCCGTAACCGGAAAGTGACATAATCTCCAGATATACATAGAGGTTAAAAACGTCACCGGTGATAATCATACCGGAAAGACCTACCGTCAGCAAGCCGAACAATGTATAATAGCCGCCTACATGCAGCCAGTCCTCATCCTTGACGAACGGACGGCTGTAAAGCGAAACCATCAGAGAAATAAATGTTACCACAACAGCCAGAATACTGTTTAAGGGGTCAAGAGCAAATTCAATACCGATTGGCGGTTCCCAACCACCCATCCAGTAATGCCAGGTTTTGCCGCCGGATTCCAACACTCTTTGCAGTACGATGCAGGCATTGGCAAAGGCACCGGCGATAGAAGCCATAACTATCCAAGAACCTAAATTTTTACTGATACGGGAAAATAACATACACAGCAACGATGCTGTCAGAGGTAAAAGTACAATTAGGACGGGAGCATGTTGTGTCATTTACTAGCCCTCCTCAATACCTCTACTTCTTCAACAGAACCGTAGATTTCTTTAATACGCATGAGGAGTGCAATTGCTACGCCTGTAGTACCAAGGCTTACAACGATTGCTGTCAGCATCAGGCCATGCGGCAGAGGGTTAATGTAAGCATTAGGATCTGTTGTCAGGCCGTTCTGGATAGGAATCATTGCGCCATCCTTCTGTGCAAAACACAGATAAAAATAGATTACGGCAACCTGCATAACGTTCATCGCCATCAGCTTCTTCATATAGTTTTTGCTGAGGACCATGCCATACACACCCAGGAAGAAAAGAATCATGACCAGGGAATAAATGCCTTTTGTTTTCAAAAACTCATTGAGCACTTCCATCTTCGTCACCCCTTTTCACGATTGCATCAAGCAGATTAATAATTGTCATCATTACGCAGATGGCAACACCAATTTCAATAAGGAAAATGCCCATAGCATGCATTTCATGCTGCGGCTCCATATGAATCGGCATATAATTGTAGTTCAGGAAAAAGTCTGCACCGCCGAACAAGGTCAGCCAGCCGGTAAAAGCATACAGGAAGGTGCCCACGCCGGCAAGAACAACAGAGGTTTTGCCTAAGACATTGAACTTTGTATCAAAGCCCAGAATAAGACGTGCCAGCAGCACGCCTACAGAAAGCAACGCGCCTGCCTGGAAGCCGCCGCCCGGAGAAAACTCACCCAGGCAGAGAACGTAAATGCCGTAGGTAATCGTGAACGGCACCAGCATTCTGAAGGCCACATTTAGGATAAGACCGCCAAATGGTTCTTTCATTTGATAATCTCTCCTTCCTCCGGATCCTCCGGCTCTTCCTCAGGTCTGCGTCCTACCGGATTGCTGGTCAGCACCAGCACCGTTGTCAGACCGGCGAGGAACATTACCGAGGTTTCCCACATAGTATCGAAGCCACGATAGTCGATGATGACGCCCGTTACGATATTGGGCGAGCCTGTATCCTCCGCACTACGGGAGATATAGGTCGGAGTAACATGCTGGTTAGGCGCAGTGTTCGCGTCACCAATTTCGGGCAGGTAGGTTACAACAGAGCAAAACATGCCTGTCATAATCGCCAGGATAACAGCAACTAATCCACGCATTATTTACACCACCTATCAATTTTTTTCAACGAAGCTACGAAGAAGATGGTAGAAATCGTACCGATAACAGCCTCCGTAAAGGCTACGTCGGGGGAGCCCATCATCAGATACAGCAACACAGCACAGAAGCTGAACGCACTGTAGATAATCGCAGCACTTAAAATATCCTTGCAGAAAATAACTGCACAGGTAATGAGAATCAGGAAGACAAGTAAAAGAGCTTCAATAGTATAAATCTCCATTTTATTTATCTCCTTTCTTCTTATGATATTTATGTACCTGATTACGATTTGTTTTTGCAGGCTTCTTGCGGATATGGCCTACAGGCTCGTCAGCACTGTGGTCAGCCTTTTCCAGACCGACAAGCTTTTTGGCGCCCTTGCTTTGCAGTGTCCAGACAGGATGTCCGGATTTATAGGCTGCCTTGCTCAGAATATGCGAGCCGATCGGATTCGCCATAAAAACAAGTAAAAATACAAAAGCCATCTTTGCCGCTGTCAGTGTAGGTCCTTCATAAATCATCAGACCGATAAAGGAAAGTGTACAGCCAAGAGTTTCACTGTTACCGGAGGCATGGATTCTGGAATAGAAGTCCGGCAGACGCAGCATACCGATAGCTGAACCGACGAAGAATACCAGACCGCTTAGCAGGAACAGTGCAGCGATAACTTCGCGCAGGGAGGTAAAACCGAATTGCTCAATCATATCCTTTTACCTCCTATAAATTTAGCTACAATCAGCGAGCCGATAAAGCCTAAAATTGCATAAGAAATCGCTATATCAACATACATATCCGGACGTTTGTCAATATAGCCGAAAAGCACCAATAATAGAATTGTATCGGCACCGATAACGCCCAAGGCGTTCATTCTGTCAAAAATTGTCGGTCCGTTAAACAAGCGCTGCAGCATCGTACCGATGATCAGAAGAATGGCTACCATCATAATATAAAATATAATCTGCATAATCATTCCTCACTCTCTACTACTGCAAAATCAAATTTTTCGCCGTATAAATCAGCAACCTTTTTCTGCATGCCGCCGTCGAGCACACCTGCAGCCGCACCAACGGTCAGTGCATGAATCTCATACACACCGTCGTCAGTAACATTCATTGTTACCGTACCGGGTGTCAGCGTAATTGAGTTCGCCAAAATAACAGATGCCATAGGATTATCGGCCTTGAAGCGGAAGCGGACAACCTTAGGATCAATGTTCAGCTCCTGACCTGTAGTTGCCAGTAGCACGTCAATATTGGCGAGCACCAGCTGCCACATCAGCCAGAAAAAGTACATAATCATTTTCGGAATCGAAAACCCGAAAACATAATACTTTTTACTGCCATCCTTATTCGGTACCAGCAGAAGCGGGTATGTAACCCAAGTCGTCACTACAGCTGTGAGGATACCGTATACGACAAATTTTGTTTCCGTTCTGCCTGACAAAACCATCCAGAATGCAAACAGCACCAGAGCAAGACATGTCATATGCACCATAGGCGAGCCTACAATTTTTTTATCGTTTAATACTCCCTGCTTTTCCACAGCTACCACCTTTCTTTATATTATTTTTGAATATAATAGCATTTGCGTAACCAGTCATCCGTCAATACAGATGACATAGCTGCGAAAATATAAATACCGCTTTCACAGTTTCATAAAATCGGCATTCAGTAACATAAATACCTATTAGGCAGCTCGCATAGCAAGCCACCAAAAAAGCAAGCCTTTTCTCGCTCTTAATTATTATAAATTAGACATTAAAAAGAAAATTCCTGCTTCTTTTTTGAAAGGAATAAAAGTTATGCAATCAATTTTTCTTTAAATCGATTAAAGAAAAATCGCAATCGTCTACAGGCAACATTCTGCCGGCCAAGCGCTCAACTCTTGCCAGATCAGCCGTGCAGCAAACCTGCAGACGTCCCTTGCCTTCTGTACGCAGCAGGCCTTCCTCCTTAAGTGCTACAATAGCGTCGGCACTGGTGGCAGCCGCCGGGTCAAGCACCTTTACAGCAGGTCCTAAATCGGCTTCGATTTGTTCTTTGATAAAAGGATAATGCGTGCAGGATAAAATCACTGCCTCAACGCCCGCTTTTTTAAAAGGCTCAGTATACTCGGCGATAGCCTGCTGCAGCTCCTGGCTGTCAAAGCGCTCACCTTCAATCAACGGCACAAACTTCGGGCAAGCCACCGGATAAACCTGCGCTTGCGGGTCTGCAGCAAGAATAGCTTTTTTATGCAAACCGCTGGCAATAGTAAACTGCGTTGCCAGCACGCCGATTTTCTTATGAGGACTGGCCGCCAGCAGCTGCTGCGCCCCCTTGGACATACCGACAACCCTGAACGGATGCGTCCCCCGCAGACTGTCTACACCAAGCATCGTCAGCGTATTGCAGGCTATAACTACCTGCTTAACGTTTTTGGCTGTCAGCCAATCGATTATTTCGCCTACAAAGCCACGGATTTCTTGTTCACTGCGTGTGCCGTAAGGCGTACGTGCAGTATCACCCACATAAATAAAATCCTCGTGCGGCAGCATCTGATGCAGGCATTTCAAAACCGACAGACCGCCGACTCCCGAATCAAGTACGCCGATTGGCTGCATTTTATCCATAAAAATACCCTCCCGTATTTTTTATACTTTAATACATTAATTATATCACTTATATACGTTTGCGTATATAAAAAACAGGCAAAGAAAACTTTCTTTACCTGTTTTACTGCTATATATTATTTATCCGGCTGTCAGGCCTCCGTCGACAGTTACAACGCTGCCTGTCATAAAGCTGTTGGCAGGTGATGCCAGACTGCAGATTACGTGAGCAATCTCACCCGCTGCGGCAATCCGCTGTAGCGGATAGGCTGCAGCCACATCCGCCAATGTATAGCCGCCGTTCGCGTCAGCAAGCTGCTGCGCCAGAAGCGGCGTATCAACGTCTGCCGGGCAAACGCAGTTTACGCGCACCGACGGTGCCAAATCCAGCGCCAGCGCTCTGGTAAACGCCACCACCGCACCTTTAGTCGCACAATAAAGCGCACAGCCGTAATTGCCGCTGACAGCAGCATCGGAGGCAATATTCACCACGCTGCTTTTGCTGCGCAGATAAGGCAGCGCTGTCTGCGTCAAGAACATCATGCCTTTAACGTTGACATTCATCATCGCATCAAAATCCGCTTCCGTAAGCTGCTCCAAGCGCTGCTCGCGGTAAAAGCCAGCGCTGTTGACCAAAATATCCAGCTGCCAGTCAGGCCTGCCTTCCTGCTCGGCAATCTTCGCCACTGCAGCCTTGCATTCAGCCTGCTTCGTCACGTCGCAGGAAATATACACTGCCTGCTTTCCTGTCTGCTCCTCCAGATAACGCAATGCCTGCGCGCCGCGCTCCTTGGAGCGCCCCAAAATATATACCCGCGCACCGTCCGTCAAAAAGCGCAGCGCTGCCGCCAGACCGATACCCGACGTACCGCCGCTGATAGCAACGCAAAGTCCTTCACAGCCGTAATTCATCTTATTCATCTGCATACTCCTTTTCCCTCAACTCAGGCGGCAGACTGATAATAATCGTTGTCCCCTCGCCCAGCTTGCTCTGCAGCTGAAGCTGCATATCATGACGCTGCGCAATCTGCTTGGCAATCGCCAGTCCCAAACCACTGCCGCTCTTATTATGCTCATTGCGCGCCTTATAAAAGCGGTCGAAGGCATGCGGAATATCCTCTTCCTTAATACCGCAGCCATGGTCAATCAGCTTCAGCCTGTTGCCTGCCAGCTCCAGCTTAATTTCACTGCCTTCGGGTGAAAACTTGATGCTGTTATGCAAAAAGATCATCAGCATCTGACGCAAGCGTCCGTAATCACCGTTCAGCATGTAAATATCCTTATCCGCACTGCCTGTAATCTGCAGCTTTTTATCAGCACCGAGCTGCCTGCCGCTGCGCACTGCGTCATGCATAACATCGACAAAGTTCAACGGAGCCTTTTCAATCGGAAAATCTGTATTCTGTAAACGTGACAAATCCAGCAGGTCATTTATCAGACGCTGCAAAAACAGGCTTTCCTTATACATCTGCTCATGAAATTCCTCAACATCGGCTTTTTCCGTAACAACACCGTCACGCAAGGCCTCCAAGCTGCCGCGGATAACTGTTACCGGCGTACGCAGCTCGTGCGAAATGTTGGCAATAAACTCGCGGCGCAGCTTTTCCAGCTTTTGGCTTTCGGCATCTGCCAGCTCCAGCCGTTCCGCCAAAATATCCAGCGTACGCGCCAGCTCGCCGATTTCGTCATTCTGCTTAATGTCGGTGCGGGCGGTGTAATCACGTTCCGCCAAGCGCTCGGCAATATTTTTCATCTTCTCAATCGTGCCGGTAAAGCGCCAGCTGAGCACTACCGAAAGCAGCATACCCAAAGCCATTGCCACCAACAGGCTGATAAGCAGAATGCGCAGGCCGGACCAGATAGCGTCTTGCAAGCCTGCTACCGGAGAATGCAGCAAAAGCACAGCCTTTACCTGCCCCTGACTGTCATAAATCGGCCTGCCGACAGTCAGCATAATGCCGTCAAGCATCGGATTATATTCCTCGACAATGAACTCTTTGCCGTTAAAGCCCTCTTCAACCTTATCCCTGATTTTAACCGGCAGTCTTTTATAAGCCTCTTTAGGAGTCTTAGGCGGTTCCTTCCAGGGAATAGGCTGCATCTGACGTTTGAAAAGGCCAAAACCGCTATGCTCATGATGCATTTGTACCTCACGGCGCTGACGCTGCACCCTGTCCTTATTGATGCTCAGCTGACGGTTGCTGTCTACCACCCAGACGATTTCCTGCGTCACATTATCCAGATAGCTGATAAATTTACTGTTGGCAATACCGTCACCGTGACGGCTTTCCATACGCTCCATATTATCACTCAATACTTCGGCAATCTTTTCCGCCCGCAGACGCATTTCCTTTTCCTTGATTTCAACCGTCTGCTGCTTAAAGAACTGGTAAAAGACACCGCCGATAATCAGCGCAAATACAAGCAGTACCGCCGAAAAATACAGCGTCAGCTTTAACGCAATCTTATTATTCATCCTTGTGTCCCTCAAAGCGGTAGCCTACGCCCCAGATAGTTTTGATTTCCCACAAAGGATGCTCGTACTTATCCAGCTTGGCGCGCAGACGCTTGATATGCGAATCGACAGTACGGCTGTCACCGAAATAATCGTAGCCCCAGATGCTGTCCAGCAGATTATCACGGCTGAAAACCTTCGTAGAATTTTTCGCCAGTGTCCATAAAAGCTCGATTTCCTTTTTTGTTAGCGCCACATCCTCACCGTTAATCTGCACTGCATACTTTTCCAAATTAATGTACAGATTTGCGTAAGACAGAGTCTGAGCGTTCTCCGGCTCCTGCGCTCCCAGGCGACGCAGAACAGCGCGCACGCGGGCCATCACCTCCGGTGCGCTGAACGGCTTAATCACATAATCATCCGCACCGATATCCAAACCCATAATCTTGTCGTAATCCTCACCGCGCGCCGTAATCATAATAATCGGCACCATAGATTCCTTGCGCAGACGACGGCAAACCTCAAAGCCATCTATTTCCGGCATCATCACGTCCAGCAGCACGACAGCAATTTCATGCTCAAATTGCAGAAATTTATCCAACGCTTCCGCTCCGTCCAGCGCAATAACAGGCTCAAAGCCTTCCTTTTTGGCATAGCCGGATAAAATTGTCGTAATCTGTTTATTATCATCAGCGATAAGTATTTTCTTCATCGCAAAACCTCCTTAAGCTGCTTTTCTTTCATTATATTACATTTTAACGTCTATGTGTGTTAAAAGTATGACGCAAAAAAAGATATTTTTCAGCTTAAATTAAGTCTAAAAACATAAAAAAGTCATAAAATGCCTGTACAATATAAGCAACGTTAAGGAACAGCAAAAAGCAATACCTTAATCAAAGCAAAATTCCACTGAACAATTAAAGATATAAGGAGTGATTCTAATGTTGAATATGAAAAAGATTCTCGTTACCGGTACAGTTTTAACAGCCTTCTGCACCAGCGCTTTTGCTGCCTCTGCAGATTCCCAGCCGCAGCCTTCTATGAGCGAGCGCGTAAACGCTATTCTGCATGAAAACGACGCAGACCGTCCCTGCCCGCCGCCGGCTCACAGAATGCACCGTCAAGGCCACAAGTTCACACCGGAGCAGCGTGCCAAATTCCAAAAAATGCGCGAGGAATGGAAAAGCATGACACCCGAGCAGCGTGAAAAAGCTGTAGAAAAAATGCGCAAAGAGCGCAAAGAAGCTCACGAAAAATACGCCAAGGAAACTATGGCTAAGCTCACTCCCGCCCAAAAGGCAGAAGTACAGCAGTTCATCAAGGACGATATGGCGCAGCGCCAGGCACGCCACGAGCGCCTGCAGAACATGACTCCCGAGCAACGCGAGGCTATAAGAGCCAACAGACCGCTGCCGCCAAAGCCGCCCAAACATCATAAAGGTGAATACCGTGGCTACAAGCACCATAAGGAAGAATTCCATGGCTACAGACATCACAACGGCGAATTCCCCCAACCGCCTCAGGATTAAGGCAAGGCAAAAATAGTAAAAATTAATTAATCCTCTTTCCCTTCAATATAACCGTAAAAAGCTTCATCCCCTGGGAGCTTTTTGCAACATACTCTGTAGCTTGTGCGGCAACACAAGCTGCAGCTCAACCCTTTTTTCTACTCAATACTCATCAAATACAAAACCCCGTAGCCTTTTACAGGTCACGGGGCTTTGTATTTTTGCGCACAACGCAAAAAGCGTCCGTTTGCCGCCGGACGCCTTTTACGTTTTTTGATGAGTATGAGTATATCATGAAGCGAAGTCAAGTTCTTGACTAAACTCTATGTATATGATAATCTAATTTTGGTGAAAAATCTATCTACAAAAATCGAGATTCGTGCTTTAATGAACACTTTTCATAAATTGTACATTATCGGGAAAGGAGCACTGCATACTATGGACAGAAGACAAAAAAAGACCAGACAGGCAATTATCGATGCCTTTGTTAAATTGCTTACCAAAACAAGCTATGAAAAAGTCAGCGTTAAGGATATCATCGATGCAGCCGATGTCGGACGCAGCACCTTTTACAGCCACTTCGAAACTAAGGATGATTTGGCGCGCCAAATCTGCTTTGAGCTTTTCGACCATATCTTCAGTCCTGTTATCCCTCCCTGCTCCACACATAATTTTTCCGATATGCCGCAAAACACGGAAACACGTATTACGCATATTCTCTATCACCTGCGCGACAAACGCGAATACTACCTTGGCATCATCAATTACGATGACTGTACGCTGTTCTTAGGCTTCTTCCGCGATTACATGCTGCAGAACGTCAGCATCAAGATGAGCGGTTCCTACGATGAATACTCTCAAAGAGTGCCGGAGGACTTCTTAATTAACAGCCTCACCAGCAGCTTTGTCGGCATGATACGCTGGTGGCTCAAAAACAAAATGAATCCTGGTCCCGAGGTTGTCGCCGGTTATTATATGGCATTGATTAATCCTGCCATTGCCGAATTCCAGACCAAAGGCGAATAAAGATTGCTTACGCAACAAAAAAAGAACTGCTAAAGCTTTGTACAGCAACACACTGCACAGAGCTTTCGCAGTTCTTTTATTTTTTAGAGATATTTAATCCACAACGGATATGTACTCAGCACTACTACCAAAAGCAGTACGAAAATATCGCCGAAGCGCAGCGGTGCCGGCGGCATATTCTTGTAGGTATTGCCACCAAAGCCCTTCAGCTCCATGGAAAGCGCCAGTGTTTCCGATTTGGCTACCGCACGCATAACCAACGGACGGATAACAACCAGATAAGCGAAGAAGCGCTTGAACATATTGCCACGATTGGAATAGCCGCGACAGCTTTGCGCATCCAACGTAATACCGCTATCGGTAAGGAAGTTAGGCACAAAGCGCAGTGCCGTAGTCAGCATAAAGGCATATTCGCAGGGCATATGAAAACGGTCTACCAAAGCCTTGGCAATGTCCTGAATTCGGCTCGCTGCCAACAGGCACAAAAACGCCATCGTCATAACCAGCATACGCAGGCCGCCGATAAGTGATACATCAAGCGGAGAGCCGAAAAGCAGCTGCAGTAAAATCATCATACCGGTGAAAACTGCCAGACCGCCGATAGCAGCCATCGTCATTCTGTCATGCTTAATGTATAACAGCAGCGCCAGCTCCAAAACAAGAATCGTGGCTACCGCTTCTACCGGCAGAATGAACACCCAAGCAGTAACCGCCAGAGTAACTATAATCTGTGTAAAGGCTGTCAGCTTCATCTGCTTCCCTCCTTACAAATAACTTGCTTGCAAAATTCTTCGGCAGTTGCGGCCTCAATTCCCAAGGATGCAGCCAGAGCTGCTACCGTAGGACGGCACAAGCCCCAGCGCTCTACAGGCTGGCTGCCGTCAAACAGCTTCGCCGGCGTACCGTCGTAAACCAGCTTGCCGTAATGCAGTACAATCGCACGCTTAGCATAACGGCGTACAATATCCATGTCATGCGAAATCAGTACAATCGTAATGCTGCGCTTTTCATTGATTGCCTGCAGGTAGCTCATCATAGCTTCCTTTTCCAAAGCATCCTGGCCATTGGTAATTTCGTCCAGAATCAGCGTGCGCGGATTAAGTGCCAGTGCCGCCGCAACGCCAAGGCGTCGCTTCTGACCGAAGGACAGCAAACGCGGATACTCACCCTTCAGCTCTGTCAGTCCCATAGCCTCCAGCGCTTCGTTTACCTGACGCTCTATAGTTGCTTCCGTCAGCTTTTTGGCACGCGGGCCGTAAGCAACCTCATCAAATACAGTATCCTCTAAAATCTGCAGGTCCGGGTTTTGGAATACGTAACCGATTTTATCGGCCAAATCTGCCGGCTCACGCTTAACGATATCCTCACCGTCAACAAAAACCTGTCCGCTGCGCGGATGGCACAGTGCCATAAACAGACGGCTCAAGGTTGTTTTGCCGCTGCCGTTATGTCCCAGCAGCGCCACAAATTCTCCGTCCTCTATCTTGCAATCCATATCCTTGATTACAGGCTGTCCGCGCATATAAGCGAAATTGACATCCTTTGCTTCTAACATCAGTCAGCTCTCCCTTCTGCCGCAGCAATCCCATAGGTGCGAAAATCAGCCAGCGCATCCTCTTCGCTGCGCCAATCTCCCAAATCCACGCCGAGCTTTTCTTCCAGGCCCAGCTTAATCTGCCACAGCGACGGCAGCAACGGACGCAATGCGGGATTTTCGTACATTTTAGGAGCAGCAGCCTCAAAGGCATCAGCCGCCACCAGCTCGCCCTCGTTCAGTACAATCATATCCGTTACGTAAGGCAGCACATAATCCACGCGATGTTCAACGGCAATAATCGTTGTACCATACTGCTTATGGATTTTATCTACCAGCTTATACAGGGAACGTGCACCGTCCGGGTCCATTGCGGATACAGGCTCATCCAGCACAATAATCTCCGGATGCACGGCAAGCGTTGCCGCCAAAAGCAGACGCTGGCGCTGACCGCCGCTGAGCTCGTCCAGCTGATAGCTTTCACGCCCCGGCAGGCCAACATCCTCCAGTGCCTGTCTGGTACGCTCCGCAACCTCATGCGGTGCGAAGCCGTGGTTCAGCAGGCTGAAAGCAATTTCCTCGCCGGCAGTTAAGGAAACAAGCTGGCTTTCGTAGTCTTCCATAATAAAGCCCACGCGCATAGCAATATCACTGACGCGCTTGCCCTTAGTGCTTTCGCCGTTAATTTTAACATCGCCGCTGTAGCGTCCGCCCATGTAATAGGGGACGATACCGGTCATAGCCTTGCACAGCGTTGTCTTGCCGGCACCGCTCGGTCCGGTGATAACGGTGAAGCTGCCTTTTTTTATTTCAAAGTTGATATCACGCAGCACCAGATCCGATTTTTTATAGGCAAAGTAAAAATTCTCTACGTTAATTACGCTTTCCATTATTTTTCATCCTCCTGAAAGTAAAACAGCTTCCGCACGGGAGCGTACAGGAAGAAGGTTATCAAGCCGTTAAGCAGGCCTACAATCGCAACAACCGGCAGCATAGCATAAATCCATACGTGCAGCGGCAAGCCCAAAATAAGCTTCAGGATAAAAGTAAACAGCCCGCCGCTGGTCATCGTGGCAACAAAGCCGGTGATAAACGGACGCAGCTTCCATTCGCTGATACCTGTTTTGAACATAGCCTCAACCAAAAGGCAGCAGACGGTCGCACCGGCCAGCTCGCTGGCAACGTTGCCCAGCGGGAAAGCAGATTTGGAGGACGGCACCAACGTCAGGCCGGCGATAAAACCGATACCGATAGCCTGCGACAGCTTGGGACGCGTCAGATTGATAACAATAGAATACATAGCAATTGTCCAGTTAGGCGTTACACCGCCGACATTAGGACTTACAGTGTGCAGAATAATACCGATTGCCAGCAGCATCGCCGTAATTGCGACCCAGCGGTAGCCATCCTGCATTGGCTCAACCTCTATCAGCTGCGGCACAGGTTTATTATTTCTTTCATCCATGAGTAATTACACCTCTCCCTAAAATAGTGCCAGAAAATAATATGTTATCATTATACTATATTTAAATGCTTTTGTAATGCTTTAGCGAAAAAAAGTATCCTGCGTTATAGCAGGAGAAGAAAATTGTTACAAAGGTAATAAAAAATCTGCCACGCTTTCGCATAGCAGATTCTTTATTTTAAGACAGATTACGCTCTCTTGCCCCCAAGCTCACGCAACAGCTCCTCCGGCGTAATGTTGTGATAAGCCAGAAGCACCAGGCAATGATACCACAAATCTGCCATTTCGTGCAGCACCTTATCCTTCTCGCCGTTTTTGGACGCGATAATCGTTTCCGTAATCTCGTTGCCCAGCTTTTGCAGCAACTTATCCTGACTGCCGCTCATGAGGAATTTCATCTCCGCATCATCAGTCTGGCGCTTATACAAAATCATACGGTACAGCTCGCTGATAACCTTCGGCAGGCCTTCTACCTCTGGTACCGGCAGATTGGACGTATGCCACAGCGGATTATGGAAGCAGGAATATTCACCTGTATGGCAAGCTACTCCCTGCTGCTCTACCTTTACGAGCAGCGCGTCACCGTCACAGTCGTAGAACAGCTCCACAACCTTCTGCAGATTGCCGCTAGTCGCGCCCTTATTCCACAGCTCCTGACGGTTGCGGCTCCAGAACCAGGTATAACCTGTTTCCAATGTTTTGAACAATGACTCCTCATTCATGTACGCCAGCATAACAACATCGTTCGTGCGTACATCTACAACGACAGCAGGAACAAGTCCTCTGCTGTCAAATTTGATTTTAGAAATATCGATCTGCATTATAACCTCACCTCTATACCTCGAGAACGCAGATACTCCTTCACCTGCTTAATGGTGAAGGTTTTATAGTGAAAAACAGAGGCCGCCAACACAGCGTCAGCGCCACCTTCTATCAGCACATCATAGAAATCCTCCAGCTTACCTGCACCGCCGCTGGCGATAACAGGCACATTTACGGCACTGCTCACGGCCTTCGTCAGAGCAATGTCATAGCCGCTTTTCGTGCCGTCGGCATCCATGCTTGTCAGCAGGATTTCACCGGCACCGAGCGCCACACCTTTTTTTGCCCATTCTACAGCATCAAGGCCCGTCGGCTTACGCCCGCCCTGCACATAAACCTCCCACTTGTTCTCACCGCATTTACGTGCATCAATTGCGAGAACAATGCATTGGTTGCCAAACAGCTTGGCACCATCGGCAATCAGCTGCGGATTTTTTACGGCAGCGGAATTCAGCGAGGTTTTGTCAGCACCGGCACGCAGAGCATTTTTGATATCCTCCACACTGCTGATGCCGCCGCCTACTGTCAGCGGCATAAAAACCTTGGCCGCAGTTCTGCTTATAACATCCAGCATCGCCTTGCGCTCCTCAAAGGTCGCAGTAATATCAAGGAAAACAAGCTCATCGGCACCCTCGGCGTCATAAGCCGCCGCACGCTCCACCGGGTCACCGGCATCACGCAGGCCGACAAAGTTCGTGCCCTTAACAACACGTCCTTCCTTAACATCAAGACAAGGAATAATTCTCTTCGTAAGCATCTTATTCCTCCTTTGCCGCAGCAATTTTTAAAGCGTCTGGCAGATTAACGGCACCGGTATAAATTGCCTTACCGATAATGCAGCCTGCTACGCCATCCTTTTCGTATTTTTTTACGTTGCGGATATCATCGAGCGAAGCTACACCGCCGCTGGCAATAATCGGTACGCCGCAGGCACGCGCCAGCGCCGCTGTCGCTTCGGCATTTACGCCGCTGAGCATACCGTCACGGCTGATATCGGTAAAGATAATCGTTGCCACGCCGTAGTCTGCCATGCGCTTGGCCAGCTCGGTTGCAGCAACGCCGCTGCCCTCGCCCCAGCCTTCGATAGCTACATCACCGTTTTTCGCATCAATACCGACAGCGATATGTCCGGGATATTTGGCGCAGGCCTCTTTGACAAGCTCAGGATTCTTTACGGCAGCGCTGCCCAAAATCAGGCGCTCTACACCCAGCTCCAAAAGCTTTTCTACTGCCTGCAGATTGCGGATACCGCCACCAAGCTCCACCGGAATTTTTACAGTTTTAAGAATGCGTTCAATCACAGGCAGGTTTTTTCCCTCGCCCGCAAGCGCACCGTCAAGGTCAACAAGATGCAGCCATTCGGCGCCGCAGGCCGCCCACTTGGCAGCCATCTCCGCCGGGTCATCGGCAAAAACAGTTTCCGCATCAAAGCGTCCCTCCGTCAGACGCACACAGCGTCCGCCGCGGATATCTATTGCAGGATATATAATCATAATTTTCCCCTCATAATTCGACAAAATTTTTCAGCAGGCGCATGCCGACTCTGCTCGACTTTTCCGGATGGAACTGGAAGGCCTGTACCTTACCGCGTCCTACGGAAGCAGTAACCTCCATGCCATAGTCACAGACCGAGGTAATAATGCTTCTGTCCTCCGGCTCCGCATGAAAGCTGTGCACAAAGTAAACGTATTCACCCTCCGCACCCTCTAAGAGCGGGGACGGACTACGCAACTCCAGCTTATTCCAGCCCATATGCGGAATCTTCAGCTCGGTATGCAGCAAGCGCACCTGACCTTTGAAAAAGCCCAGGCCCTTAACTCCCGGAGCTTCGTCACTGCCCTCAAATAAAAGCTGCATGCCTAGGCAGATGCCGAGAAAAGGCTTGCCGCTGTGCAGGCTGTCCATAATCACGGGAATCAGGCCCGACTTTTCCAGGTTAGCCATGCAATCGCCAAAGGCTCCCACACCTGGAAGCAGAATTTTTTCAGCCTGCGCAATCACAGCAGCATCGCTTGTCACCACAGGCTCCGCGCCGATAGAACGCAACGCATTCTGTACGCTGTAAAGATTGCCCATGCCATAATCTATAATCGTTATTTTTTTACTCATATATTTTCCCTCATGCTAACTCAAAACACGTGTGAAGCAACGGTGCTTTATAGTGTGTCTTAAAGTGTACCCTTGCTGCTCATAACACCATGCACACGGCTGTCAAAGGCTACTGCCTCTGCCAACGCTCTGGCAAAGCCCTTGAAAATCGCTTCGATGATGTGATGCGTATTCTTGCCGTAAAGCACGCGTATATGCAGCGTGAGACCTGCCTGCATTGCCAACGCACGGAAGAATTCCTCCGTCATCTCGGCATCGTAAATGCCAAGCTGCACCTTAGGAATATCCGCATCAAAAACAAGATACGGACGACCGCTGAAATCCAGGCACACCTGCACCAGTGCTTCATCCATCGGTAAAAAGCAGTTGCCGTAACGGTGAATGCCTGCTTTATCGCCTACAGCCTCCTTCAGCGCCTGACCGAGGACAATCCCGCAGTCCTCCACCGTATGATGACTATCAACATCCAAATCACCAACAGCATGCACCACCAGGTCGCTGAAGCTGTGCTTAGCCAAAAGCGTCAGCATATGGTCAAAAAAGCCGATGCCTGTATTAATTTCGCAGCTGCCGCTGCCATCAAGACACCATTCGGCGCTGATGCCTGTTTCCAGTGTTTTTCTTTCTACATTACCGCTTCTCATACTTTTACCTCCGCACATAGCTCGGTGATTTTAGCAATAATTTGCTTGTTTTCTTCAGGTAAGCCGATGGTGATACGCAGGCAGCCCTGCAGCACCGGATGCGTGCTGAAATCACGCACCAGAATACTGTTGGCCAAAAGATATTTAAAGATCAGCTTACCTCCGGCAGCCTGCTCCGGCAGTCTTTCGCTAAACTTCGCCGCATAAGCCTTGGCAAGCTGCTGCATCAGTTCTCCCTCCGCACGGAAGGTAACAAAATTAGTTGCCGTCGGCCATACCTTAAAGCCTAAGGCTTTCAGGCAGTCCGCAAATTTATCGCGTTCCTCACGGATTGTTTTGATGCGTTCTTTATACAATTCCTTGTTTTCATAAACAGTTTTGGCTGCCATCAGCGTAAAAGCATTTACGTGATAAGGCAGCAAAGCCTTGCCCAGCTGACGCACCAGCCCCAGCGCACCCACCGCGTAACCGCAACGCAGACCTGCCAAGCCATAGGCCTTAGAAAAGGTGCGGAAAACCATCAGATTGCTGTAGCGTCCCACTAAGCTCAGGGTAGAGCCTGCTACCAGCCACAGCTTGTGCATCGGACGCAAATCATTCGGTGCCAGCTCCTTGCCATCGGCAAATTCCATATAGGCCTCATCCATAATAACCGGACAGTCTACATTTGCAAGAATTTTTTCCATAGCCGCCAAGCTGTTATAATTGCCTGTCGGATTATTAGGATTGCAGACAATCAACAGCGAAGGCTGCTGCTCCTTACAAAAGCTGATAACGCTGTCAGCATCAACAAAGCCTTCGGCTGTCAGCGGATAGCGCACCTCCTCGCTGTCGGAAAGGGCAGCGTACTCGCCGTACATGGAAAAAGACGGCCAAGGTACGGCAATCTTTTTGCCCGGCCCGCCAAAAACATAGCAGGCCTTTTCCAACAGCTCACTGGAGCCGTTGCCGATTTTTACACAGTCAATATCCACATCCAGCTCTTTGGCAATCACTTCGCACAGGTTTTCCGATTTAATCGGCGGATAACGGTTAAAAGGAAAGCGCGCGGTGCGTTGGGTAATTTTTTCCGCAATCTCCTGCGGCAGCTGGTAATTGCTTTCGTTGGCGTTAACAATAATATCCGCCGCCACGCTTTCTACGGCATATTCCTCCATCGCCTCAATACTTTGGCGAACAGTAAAGCTACTCATCTTCTGCCTCCTTATTTACCCACACGTTTACGGATAGCGTTGGCATGAGCCTGCAGGCCCTCTGCCTCAGCCAAGGTAATAATATCGTCGGCAGCGACCAAAAGCGCAGGAGCAGTGTAGGCAATAATGCTTGTTTTCTTCATAAAGGTTTCTACGTTCAACACGGAATAGAACTTCGCCGTACCGCCGGTAGGCAGAACGTGGTTCGGTCCCGCATAGTAATCGCCCAGCGGCTCCGGAGAATAAGCACCCAGGAACATTGCGCCGGCGTTACGGATATACGGCATAATTTCAAACGGTGCCTTAGTCATTATTTCCAAATGCTCCGGTGCGGAAAGGTTAGCCATTTCGATAACTGTAGGCATATCCTTGGCAAGGATAATCTTGCCTGCCTGCTGCAGCGAGGTACCGGCGATTTCCTTACGCGGCAGCTGCGCCAGCTGTACTTCTATTTCTTCGCCCACAGCATTAGCTACACGCTCGCTGTCGGTAATCAGGATAGCGCAGGCCAGCGGATCATGCTCTGCCTGGCTCAGAAGGTCTGCTGCCAGATAGGTCGGGTTAGCGCTGTCATCTGCTACAATCAAGATTTCGCTCGGGCCGGCAAGCATATCAATATCAACGTGACCGATAACGGCTTTTTTAGCCAAAGTTACGAAGATATTGCCTGGTCCGGTAATTTTTTCTACCTTCGGTACGGTTGCGGTGCCAAAGGCCAGCGCAGCAATCGCCTGTGCGCCGCCCATTTTATAAATTTCGGTAACGCCGATTAATTTTGCCGTTACCAGTACGTTCGGATTAACCTTGCCGTCCTTTCCGGGCGGTACGGCCATCACAATGCGGGGAACGCCTGCTACCTTTGCCGGGCAGGCATTCATCATTACAGACGACGGATAAGCAGCAGTGCCACCGGGAACATAAATACCGACGGAATCAACCGGGGTAACCTTTTGGCCCAGCAGTGAACCGTAAGGACGGTTCGTAAGCCAGGTTTTCGGCATCTGCTCCTCATGGAACTTCATAACATTGGCGATGGCACGCTCCAAAGCAGCCTTCACTTCCGGTTTGACAATAGCTTCCGCTTCCGCAAATTCTTCCTCGGTTACACGGATATTTTCCGGTGTCAGCTCTACGCGGTCAATCAGCTTAGTATAGTAAAAAAGGCTTTCATCACCGTTTTTGCGCACATCAGTAACAATCTGGTCAACAACCTGTGCTGCCGTCATGTGTCTGCCGAACATAGTATCCGTGCCTGCCTGAATGCGCGGAGATAATTCCACCTCATCAAAAGCCTTCTTCTTCATTAAAGCAGCAATCTCTGCTGCGCTCATCTTTCTTGCGTCTGTAACCTGCATTTTATTTATCCTCCTCATTTAAAACAATACGTAAATCCTCAACCAGCTTGTGCAAGCGCGCAAATTTAAGCTTGAAGCTGGCGCGGTTGGCAATCAGTCTGGCAGTAGCGGTAAAAATAGAATCAACCTCCGCCAGTTTATTTTCTTTCAGGGTTCGCCCTGTTTCTACTATATCTACAATCATTTCGCTCAGGCCCACGATAGGTCCAAGCTCAATCGAACCGTTGAGCTTAACGATTTCTGTCTGAATGCCCAGTTTATTGAAATAAGCCTTGGCGCAGTTAGGATACTTCGTTGCTACCCGCAGGTGAGCGTAATCCGTCAGCTTGGCGCGTCGCTTGGCCTCAGGCACTGCCATCATCAGGCGGCAGCGGCCAAAGCCTAAATCCAAAAGCTCCACTACGTCCTTATCCTGCTCCAGCAGCACATCCTTGCCAATGATGCCGATATCTGCCGCACCGTATTCAACATACGTCGGCACATCAACAGTCTTGGCAATAATGAAGCGCACCTTGGTTCCCTCATTGCTGATTACCAGCTTGCGCGAATCCTCGGTAACGTTTTCGGCGCTGTAGCCTACCTTAGCCAGCAGGCGTACAGACTTATCGAACAGCTTGCCCTTCGGCAATGCTATAGTAATGTATTCGTCCATAAAAATACCCCTCTATATTTTCCAGCCATAAGCTTAATGCGTCTAATTTTTTCCTTTAAGCTTATTCTACATATACTAACGATTTACAGCCATACTCCTTCACTGCGAGCGCTGCTCCCTGCAGGTCCGCAGCCTCGGTCAGCAGCTTCACGCTGCGGCCTTCGCGGCGCAATGCTGTCGCTTTGGCAATTGCCTCCGGCAGCTTGCCTTCGCTCCAGGCTACCAGTACATCCCAAGTGCGGTTATTGGTAACAACGCCGTTGCGTTCCAAAGCCAGCAGTACGCGGTCCACGCCGACGGCAAAACCTGTTGCCGGGCATTCCAGCCCGAAGCGCTGCATCATCTTATCGTAGCGTCCGCCGCCTGCCACCGGATAACCCATTTCCGGCAGGTACACTTCAAAAAGCATGCCCGTGTAATAGTCAAGCGAACGATATAAGCCAAGGTCAAAGCTCAAATAGCCTGCTGCACCGTAAGCATCCACCAGCTTGTAGATTTTGCGCAAATCATTAAGCGCGCCTTGGCACTTAGCGTTAGTTACTATTGCAGCAACCTTGTCCAAAAGCTCTATGCCGCCCTGCAGGAAGAGGAAATCGGCAAAAAGCTGCTTGATTTCCGGACGGATATTTTCCATCGCATCTGCCATCTGCTGCATACCCACAGCATCATGACGGCGCAGACAATCCTTCAGCTGCTGCAGCTGAGCAGTATCAAAGCCTGCTTCCTCCGCCAGGCCGTTGATAAAATCAACGTGGCCCAGGCTGATAGCAAACTTCTGCAAGCCTGCAGCCTGCAATGCTTCGGCTGCCAGAACGATAACCTCGGCATCGGCAGCAGCGCCGCTGGCACCCAGCATTTCTACACCGGCCTGCTCAAATTCGCATTGCCGTCCTGCCTGAATTTCTTCATAACGGTATAGATTTGCCAGATAGCAAAGACGTTTGATCTTTTCGCCGCCCTGCAGACGTGTCGCTGTCAGGCGGGCAATCGGTGCCGTCATATCATTGCGCAGCGCCAGCAGATTATTGCTGCGGTCAAAAAAACGGAAGTCCCCTTTGGCACCGGCAGCGCCGAAGGTATCAACATATTCAAAATCTGGTGTTTTTACCTCATCATAGCCCCATTTGTCAAAAACATTGATAATCGCATTTTCGATTCCGCGGCGTGTCTTCATCTCTCCCGGCAGAATATCCTTGGTTCCGTAGGGAACCTGATATACCTTATTAATCATCTTCTTTCTTCCCCTCTTTTATAACTTGCATAACAGAATTATAACCATCCGCGCCGTAAACAAGACAACGCTTAACACGTGAAATGGTTGCGGTGCTGGCACCGGTTTTCTCTACGATAGTTTCGTAAATACAGCCCTCATCCAGCATGCGCGCTACCTCTAATCGCTGTGCCATGGCCTTAAGCTCGCTGATAGTACAGATATCCTCAAAAAATTTATAGCATTGCTCCTCATCCTTTAAGCTGAGAATAGCTTTGAATAACTGGTCTGTTAAATGATCATGAATATTTGCTGCCATTTTTTAGTTTCCTCCTGTGCGTTACGTGCATATAACGATAGTACTTTAACTCACTAACTCGTAAAAATACTTTAATACTTTATCTCGTGAAAGTCAAGAAAAATTTACAAAAAATCTTTTTTCCGCAGGTTTTGTAAAAAATTTCGCATTTCCCTTTACAATTACCTAGTATTTTGATATAATTTGAGCAATTCCTGAAATCCATTGGACGCAGCTTTACAGCTTTACAGTTTTTTAGTAAATTTTACGCAAAACTGTTGACAATATCCTAAAATAGATGTATGATTATTTCATTCAAACTTAACAGAGATTTCATCAAGAGTAGCTGAGGGACTGGCCCGATGAAGCTACGGCAACCACACATCAGTGAACGGTGCCAATTCCAACGGATAATTCCGGCAGATGAAGATTACAGATGCAAAGTATCCTTCGCCGTGCCGGTGAAGGATTTTTTTACGTCGGCCGTCGATTCCGACAGCAGACGTACACCAGAGAATGCGACTCTCAAGCAGCATCCGCTGACTTCTATTGGAAAATAATCTCTCACACTAAAATAAGGACTGCTGAAACTTGCGGTCACATTAGAAAGGAACACAAGAATGATAGAACTAGTTAATGTAGAAAAAACCTACTACAGCAAAGCCGGCGACATCCATGCTCTGCACAAAACAAGCCTGAGCATCAAGGCTGGCGAAATTTTCGGTATCATCGGTCTTTCCGGTGCCGGCAAATCCACCTTGGTGCGCTGCATCAACATGCTGGAAAAACCGACTGCAGGCCAGGTATTCGTTGACGGCCAGGAGCTGACCGCCATGAGCGAATCACAGCTGCGTAAAGCACGTCAAAGCATCGGCATGATTTTCCAGCACTTCAACCTGCTGGCAAGCCGTACTGTTTATGATAACATTGCTTTTCCGCTGGAAATCCAAGGTCTGGGCAAGAGCGAAATCGACAAGCGCGTACGTCCTCTGCTGGAGCTGGTACAGTTGGAAAGCCGTGCCAACTACTATCCCAGCCAGTTGTCCGGCGGCCAGAAACAGCGTGTAGGCATTGCCCGCGCCCTGGCAAGCAATCCTAAGGTACTTCTGTGCGACGAAGCAACCAGCGCCCTCGACCCGCAGACCACCAAATCTATTCTGCATCTGCTGCAGGACATCAACAAAAAGATGAATCTGACCATCGTGCTGATTACACACCAGATGGAGGTTGTAAAAACTATCTGTGACCGCGTTGCTGTTATCGAAAGCGGCGACATCATTGAAGAAGGCCCGATGATTGACGTTTTCACCAATCCGCAGCACCCCACTACCAAGGAATTTACCAAGAGCGTTATCAACGCCGAACTGCCTGATATCGTTAAACAGATGAAATTAAGCGATACCTATACAGAAGGCAGCAAGCTGCTGGTACGTATCTCCTTCATCGGTGACAGTGCCAGCGAGCCTATTATTTCCGGCATGGTAAAACATTTTGATGTTGACGTAAGCATTATTTCCGGTAATACCGACCAGCTGAAGGATGTCCTCTTCGGCACCCTGCTGATTGAGATTTCCGGTAACCGCGAGCGCATTAAAAATGCCTTGGAATATCTGCATCAGCAGCATCTGAAAACGGAGGTAATTGGCTATGAGTCCTGATATGATTGACCTTTTAATAAAATCCTTTTGGGAAACCTGCTACATGGTTTTCGCTTCTACCGCACTTTCCACTTTAATCGGCATTCCGCTGGGCGTAATCCTTACCGTAACCCGCAAGGACCACATTCTGCCGAACCAGCCGCTTAACACTATTCTGGGCGCGATTGTCAACGCAACGCGTTCCACTCCTTTCATTATATTAATGGTAGCAATTATTCCGCTGACACGTATGATTGTCGGCTCTTCCATCGGTACTACCGCAGCAATCGTGCCGCTGACTATTTCCGCAGCACCGTTCATTGCACGTATCATTGAATCTTCTCTGCTGGAAATCAACCCCGGCATTATCGAAGCAGCTCAGGCTATGGGTGCAAGCCCGATGCAGATTATCACTAAGGTACTGCTTCCAGAAGCAATGCATTCCATCGTACTGGGCGTAACGCTTGCCATCATCAGCTTAATCGGCTACTCCGCAATGGCCGGCACCTTAGGCGGCGGCGGTCTTGGTGACCTGGCAATCCGCTACGGCTACCAGCGCTTCCAGATGGATGTTATGATTGCCACCGTTGTCGTGCTCATCGTCATGGTACAGGCAATGCAGTCCTTAGGCGACTACGCATCTAAAAAGCTTAACAAAAACAAACTGTAATCTACAGGCCAAATGAGGATTTACAACGATGAAGCGAGTTTCATCGACGTAATAAAGAAAAAAGCCGCTGCTGCCAGACAGCAGACCACCATTATTTTAGGGAGGAACAACTTATGAAGAAAATTACTAAACTTTTACTTACCGTTGCGCTCTGCGCACTGACCATCATCGCCGCAGGCTGCGGCGGTGACAACAAGGCAGACGACAAAAAGGCTGACCCGAACGCACCTGTTAAAATCGGCGTAACCGCAGGTCCGCACGCTGAAATCATGGACAACGTTAAAAAGCTGGCTGAAAAACAAGGCCTGAAAATCGAAGTTGTCGAATTCTCCGACTATGTAACCCCGAACGTATCCCTGGCACAGGGCGAGCTGTTTGCCAACTCCATGCAGCATGCTCCGTATCTGGCAGCAACTCTGAAAAAAGTGCCTAAATTCGAGCTGGTTGAAGCTTTCAAAACCGTAAACTTCCCGATGGCTATCTATTCCACCAAATACAAAAAGGTTGAGGATATCCCGGCAGGTGCAACCATCGGCATTCCTAACGATCCGTCCAACGGTGCTCGCGCACTTCTGGTTCTGGCTGACAAAGGCTTCATCGAAGTTAAGGATAAAAACGATGTTTCCACCTCTGTAGCAAGCATCACCAAAAATCCGAAAAACTACAAGATTCAGGAGCTTGACGCTGCTTCCATTCCTAAAGCAATGGGCGACCTTGATATTGCCGTAATCAATGCCAACTATGCACTGGTTGCCAAGTTAAATCCATCTAAGGACAGTCTGCTGGTTGAACGCGCCGATAACCCGTTTGTTAACATCTTCGTAACCACCAAGGCTAACGAAAAGGATCCGCGTATGGAACAGCTGAAGAAGATTTACACCTCCGCTGAAAACAAAAAATTCATCGAGGATCACTTCAAAGGTTCCATTACTCCGGCATTCTGATTTATCAAAGCATAGCACAAAAGCTCCCGCAGACTTCTGTGGGAGCTTTTCTTACACTAATAGAATTTCTAAAAAAATTTCGCGTTTAGCACTTTACAAATTTAGCACACTAAAGTATAATGGGTACATAGTTAAATGCTAATTAACAAATGAGGTGTGAAAAATGAAAAAAATAGTTGCTTTAGTAATGGGCCTGATGATGATGCTTATGATGGTTGCCGGCTGCGGCAGCGACGGCCCGAAAAAAATGGTAATCGGCCTGGACGATAACTTCGCTCCTATGGGTTACCGCAATGAAAAGAATGAAATCGTCGGCATGGATATCGACCTTGCACGCGAAGCCTGCAAGCGTGCCGGCATGGAAGTAGAATTTAAACCAATCGACTGGGGTGCAAAAGAAGCAGAGCTCAAATCCAAACGCATTGACGCTATCTGGAACTGTTTCACCGTTAACCCGGAGCGTGAAAAGGTATATGGCATGTCCAAGCCTTACATCAACAACTCCCAGCTGGTTGTTGTTCCTAAGGATTCTCCGATTAAAACCCTCGAAGATTTAAAGGGTAAAATCGTAGCAGTACAGGATGACAGCACAGGCTCCTACCTGCTCGAGCAGCCTGCACACAAAGAGCTGGCAGCTTCCATGAAGGAAGTTCGCAAATATCCCGACTTCGCAGCTATTTACATGGAAATAGACAACAAACGTGTTGATGCTGCTATCGTAGACGCAGTTCTTGCTCGCGGCTATTATGACAAAAAGAAACCCGGTGCCTACAGAATTCTTGAGCAGAACATGGGCGATGAGGTTGTAGCAATTGCCTTCCGTAAGGACGACAAAGACTTCAAAGACCGCATCGACAAAGCTATGGATGAAATGAAAAAAGACGGTACCTGCAAAAAGATTTCCGAAAAATGGATGGGCGCAGATATCACAAAATATTAATTTGTTATCACTTGAGGGCTGTCGCATTTAGCGGCAGCCCATATTATAATTATATGGAGAGAAATAATTTATGGATTACGTTTTAAATATCATCCCTCAGATGATGGATGGCTGCCTGGTATCATTTCAAGTTTTTATTATCACCATCGTACTGAGCATTCCGTTGGGCATTCTGCTCAGCCTCGGCCGTGTTTCCGGCATTAAACCCCTGCAGGCCCTCATCGGCGGCTACGTTTGGATTCTGCGCGGTTCCCCGCTGATGCTGCAGATTTTCTTTGTTTACTTCGTACTGCCGTCCGTCGGCATCCGCCTGCCGGACTTTGAATCGGCCATCGTAGCCTTTGTATTAAACTACGCTGCCTACTTCTGCGAAATCTTCCGCGCCGGCATTCAGGCAATTCCTGCGGGCCAATACGAAGCAGCGCACACTCTGGGCATGAACTATGTACAGACCATGCGCCGCATCATCCTGCCGCAGGTTATCCGCATCATCCTGCCGCCTATCAGCAACGAAACCATTACTCTGGTAAAGGATACCTCCTTGGTATACGTCCTGGCAATGAACGATCTGATGCGTACCGCACGCAATTTGGTACAGCGTGACTTTTCTATTACCCCCTTCATCGTTGCTGCAGTCTTCTACCTGCTGGCAACTCTGATTTTAACCATTGTTTTTGAACGTCTGGAAAAACGCTTCTCCAGATACGACCAATAGGAGGAGTAACCACCATGACAACTAAAATCAAAGCAACCAATATCTGGAAAAAATTCAATAACCTCGAAGTACTCAAGGGCATCGACCTGGAAGTAAATGAGGGCGAAGTTGTTGCCGTTATCGGCCCTTCCGGCGGCGGCAAAAGCACCCTGCTGCGCTGCCTCAACAAGCTGGAAACCATCGATAAAGGCAGCATCACCATCGACGGCGAAGAGCTGTGCCGTGAAACCTCCGGTGGTACGGAATATGTCAAGAACAACGATGTCCGCCGCATTGCCTGCAAAATGGGCATGGTATTCCAGCAGTTCAACCTTTTCCCGCATATGACTGTTCTGGAAAACCTGATTGAAGCACCTGTCAACGTACAAAAGCGCGATAAAGCCGAAGTAATCAAGGAAGCAGAAATTCTGCTGGCGAAGGTCGGTCTTTCCGACAAGCGCGACGTTTATCCGCGTAAGCTCAGCGGCGGACAGCAGCAGCGTGTAGCTATCGCCCGTGCCTTGGCAATGAAGCCTGCCATCATGCTTTTTGACGAGCCTACCTCCTCTCTGGACCCGGAGCTGACCGGTGAGGTTTTGCGCACCATGCGCGAGCTGGCCGACGAAAAAATGACCATGGTAGTCGTAACACACGAAATGGGCTTTGCCCGTGAGGTTGCCACCAAGGTTGTTTTCATGGCTGACGGCCATGTGCAGGAGCAGGGCAGTCCGGAGGAAATTTTTGTTAACCCCAAAAACGAACGTCTGAAATCCTTCTTAAAAGTAATTTTAAAGTAATCAGAGAAAGGTTTCTAAATTAATTCACAGATTGCACCTACCTTTGTCATATATGTTTGTTACAATAATACTCGAGGATGAAAGGAACCTATTGAACAAGGCAAGCAAAGAAAGGTGATTTCAATGCACGTTAAAATTCTTGGCCCCATGACTAAGCAGGCAGAGCTGCTCTTGCAGAACACTGCTATTGCTTTAAAGAAGCTCAAGGTTAAGGCCGAGTTTGAAAAAGTTTCCGAATTCCAAAAGGTAGTGGCCTATGGAGTGATGGCTTTCCCCGCTTTAGTCATCGACGAAAAATTAGTTGCCGTCGGCAGCACGCTTTCGGTAGATGAAGCCATGACTCTTATAAAGCAACTCTCCTAAACATATCTTTTCATCATACACCTCTCCTTAAAATACACCGCACCGTGCGAAATGTGCGGTGTATTTTTTTGCTTTGAAAACATTTTGATTAATGTTAAATTTATGTAAAGTTCCTTACGCACTTTTAACATCATAAAATTTCGAGTATAATAAGTATAGGTATATGCTGTTTTCGCAGCAATTACGGATGCATACAAATAAAAAAAGGGGACTTATTTTTTATGCTTGCTTATTTCTTGGCATTTTTAGGCGGTATCGCCTTATTTATGTATGGTATGCAGCTGATGGGTGACGGTCTGCAAAAGGCTGCCGGCGCTAAGCTGCAAAAGATTTTGGAAGCCATGACAGGCGTGCTCGCTATGGGCATTCTGTTGGGCGCAGTTGTTACTGCAGTGCTGCAGGCCAGCGGTGCTACCACCGTTATGACCGTAGGCCTGGTAAATGCGGGTCTGCTCACGCTGAAGCAGGGCTTCGGCATTATCATGGGTGCCAACATCGGTACTACTATGACGGCACAGCTCATCGCCTTCAAGCTTTCCGATTATATCACGATTTTAATCTTCATCGGCTTTTTGATGCAGCTGCTGGCGAGAAAAAGCCGCACAAAATATCTTGGCCAGGTAATGCTGGGCTTCGGTATTCTGATGCTGGGCATGGATATGATGGGCAAAGCTGTTATGCCTCTGCGTAACTATCCCGGCTTTGTGCATTTCATCGAGGTTTTCTCCAGCAATCCGTTGCTTGGCATCGGTATCGGTATGATTATGACTGTGCTGATTCAGTCCAGCAGTGCTACCATCGGTATTCTTATCGCCATGGCCGGTCAGGGACTTATTCCGCTGGAGGGTGCGATTCCTGTACTGCTCGGCGACAATATCGGTACCTGTATTACTGCCGTGCTCGCTTCACTGCGTGCTAACCTTACGGCTAAGCGTGTAGCTGCAGCTCACGTAATGTTCAACGTCATCGGCAGTATAATTTTTGTAGTCTTTATGCCGTTCTTCATTAAATTCGTGCTGCTTGTATCGCCTGACGGCGACATAGCGCGTCAGATTGCGAATGCGCACTCGGCGTTCAACATTTTGAACACGCTGCTCTTTATGCCCTTTGTTAACCCTTTCATCAAGCTGGTAGAAAAGATTGTGCCCGGCAAGGCAGAAATCATCTCCATGCGCCCTGTTTATCTTGACAAAAACATGCTGAACACTCCCTCTATCGCTATCAGCCTTGCTGTCAAAGAGGTTGTGCGTATGGGCGAGCTGGCACGCAAGGACGTGCGTCTTGGCATGGAGGCTATTCAAAGCTTTGATGCCGACAAGGTAAAATACGTTTTGGAGCACGAGCCTGTTGTCGATGCACTGGAACGGGATATTACCGACTATCTGACGCAGATGAGCTCCTCTGAAATGAGCGAAAGCCTGACGACACGTCATACAGGTCTTTTGCACGCCTGCACGGATATCGAACGTATCGGTGACCATGGTGAAACATTGGCTAAACGCGCACGCAAGCTTGTTGAGGAGGACGTGGTTTTCTCTGATGAGGCTAAGGCCGAGCTGCTGCAGCTCAGCGAAATGGTACTGCGTGCCTCCGGACGTTCATTGGAGGCCCTAGAGAAAAATGATAAGGTTATTGCGGAGGACGCTGTGCGTCTGTGCCGTGAGGTTAAGCAATACCAGAAGGAAATCCGTAAGAATCATATCACGCGCCTTAACGAACATATCTGCAATCCTACTGCAGGCTTTGTTATGATGGAGCTGCTGATTAATATGAAGCGTGTATCCGATCATTCCAAGAACATTGCCCAGCTGGTGCAGGGAACATTCTAAAGCTTATAAAGCAACAGCAAGCATACAGACTACTGCTCAACATAGTCTGTATGCTTTTCTTTTGCGTAAAAGCATTGCTAAGCTAACAGAGTACGTGCATAATTAATCCGCACTTTCTCATATGCGCTTATGAATTTACTCAAGTATACTTTAGTAAATCGTACTTGAGTAAATTTACTCAAAATACTGCAAACCCTGCTTACCTAAAACGACCATATAATCACCATAGTCTTATCCTTACATACCTATTTTGCTGTACTTATAAAATCACAGCTTTTTCACAAAATCTTTGCTATAATTTAAGTAAGCAAGGACTGCGTTTCCGACTGCTACAGTCTTAGCGCAGTCCTTTTTGGTTACGCGTAGAGCCTCAAACGGCTTTACGATTTTTTATTATACCTATTGCAGCAGTGATTTTTATAATATATAAATTTATAAAACATATTATATATATTGAGCACAACATTTCTCCGCTGCAAAACGACGAAACGCTGCAGCGTTTCACACTTTTTTTACTTTAATTATTGATGACACCTTTTACTAATTACAGGTAAAGTATTACAATATAAGATGAGTATTTATCAGCTTAGATTCAGATTATAAAAAAAGAATATGAACATGCTTCGGATATCGCCCTGAGCTTCATATTCCAGGAGGTTACTATGCAGATAGGATTGGATATTGGCAGTACCACAATTAAAATCGCCGTAATGGACGATGCAGGCAATCTGCTATTCCATAAATACGAAAGACATTACAGCCAGATTGCAGACAAAATTCTGGCCCTACATAAAGAATTGATGACTAAATTCCCTACACTGCATAGCGCACGTCTGGCCATCAGCGGCAGCGGCGGTATCGGTGTAGCGGACAGCTGCGGACTGCAATTCGTGCAGGAGGTTTTTGCGGAAAAAATCTGCGCCGAAAAGCTCAATCCAGGAACCGACGCCGTTATCGAATTAGGTGGCGAGGATGCCAAGATTCTCTTCTTAGGCCGTCATTTTGACGCACGTATGAACGACAGCTGCGCCGGTGGCACCGGTGCCTTTATCGACCAGATGGCTTCCCTGCTGAATGTAGAAACACCCCAAATGAACGAGCTGGCACAGCAGGCAAAGAACACCTACACCATCGCCAGCCGCTGCGGTGTTTTCGCCAAAAGCGATATCCAGCCGCTGCTCAATCAGGGTGCGGAAAAAAGTGACTTGGCAGCAAGCATCTTCCACGCTGTAGCAAGCCAGGCCATCACCGGTCTTGCCAAAGGGCGTCCCATCAGCGGCAATGTGTTGTATCTTGGCGGTCCGCTCACCTTTATGAGCTGTCTGCGTGATGCCTTTGATAGTGTTCTGAATATCAAAGGTGTCTGCCCGGAAAACAGCCTGCTTTACGTAGCAATTGGTGCAGCCTTCTGCGCCGAGCACGAGGTGGACCTTACCACGCTGCCAGAAAAGCTGCAGGCAGCAGCAGCGCAGCACAGCTTTGAACATCTGCCGCCGCTGTTTAAAAACGAAGGCGAATATACTGTTTTCAAGAAGCGTCACTCTAAGGAAAGTGTTGCTATCGGTACCCCTGCGGAGGCCAGCGAAGCCTTTATCGGTATTGATTCCGGCAGCACGACCATTAAAATCGCTGTTATGAGTCCAGACGGCAAATTGCTTGACTCCTTCTACCAAAGCAATAAGGGTAATCCTGTTGTTGCCGTCCGCAATTATCTTACCGATTTCTATACAAAATATCCGAATTGCCACCTGTTGGCAGGTGCAGTCACCGGCTACGGCGAGGATTTAATCCGCCACGGCTTCGGCGTTGACTATGGTATCGTAGAAACCATGGCACATTTTTATGCTGCCCAATATCTAGAGCCGGAGGTAGATTTCATTCTTGATATCGGCGGTCAGGATATGAAGTGCCTGAAAATCCACAACGGTGCCATCGACAACATCTTCCTGAACGAAGCCTGCTCCAGCGGTTGCGGTAGCTTTTTGCAGACCTTCGCCGAAATTTTGGGCTACACAGCCGAGCAGTTCGCGCAAATCGGTCTTAAAGCAGATATGCCGGTAGACCTAGGCAGCCGTTGCACCGTATTTATGAACAGCAGCGTTAAGCAGGCACAGAAGGATGGTGCCTCCGTTGCCAACATCAGCGCCGGCCTGTCCATCAGTATTGTCAAAAACGCTTTATATAAGGTTATCCGTCCGGCCAGCAAGGAGGCCATCGGCAAGCACATCGTAGTTCAGGGAGGCACCTTCCTCAATGACTGCGTACTGCGCGCCTTTGAGCAGGAAATGGATTTGAACGTTATCCGTCCCAATATTGCCGGCCTTATGGGAGCTTACGGCGCGGCTCTGTACGCACAGCGCCGCTACAAGGATGCACCGCATCAGACTACGCTGCTCAACTTGCAACAGCTGGGTGAATTCGTTCATACCGTCAAGGGTATGACCTGCGGCCTGTGCAATAATCATTGCCACCTCACCGTCAACACCTTTGCCGGCGGCAAACGCTTTATCAGCGGCAACCGCTGCGAGCGCCCCATCACCCACATGGCACCCAAGGATGAGCTGAACCTGTACCGTCAGAAGCTGCAGCTGCTCAAGGAATTGCCGGTTAATGAAACGCCGAAACGCGGCATTATGGGTATACCTATGGGCCTAAATATGTATGAGCTGCTCCCCTTCTGGAATGCCTTACTCTCCAGCCTGAGCTTCAAGGTTGTACACAGTCCGATTGAAGACAAAACTATTTACCGTCTTGGTCAGGGAACCATCCCCAGCGACACCGTCTGCTATCCGGCCAAGCTGATGCACGGCCATATCAAATGGCTGCTGCAGCAGGGAATCACCAATATCTTCTATCCATGCATGACCTATAATATAGATGAACAGGGCACGGAAAACTGCTATAACTGCCCTGTTGTAGCCTATTATCCCGAAGTGCTGCACGCTAACATCCGTGATCTGAATAAGCCCGAGATACATTTCTTCTATGATTATCTTGGCCTGCTCCATAAAAAGAAGCTGGTCAAAAAACTACAGGAAATGTTTGCCAAGGCTTATCCGGATATCACTAAGGATGAAATCCGCAAGGCAGTTGATGCTGCCTTCACTGCCTTTTATGACTATGAAGCGCAGGTAAAGGCTAAAGGACAGGAAATCATCAGCAAGGCACGCGAAGAGCATAAGCCTATCGTTGTACTGGCAGGCCGTCCCTATCACATCGACCCTAAGGTCAACCACAGTATCGACCGCCTGATTACTAACATGGGTGCTGCCCTCGTCAGCGAGGATGCCGTAAGCAGTCATATTAAGACCAAGGAACTCAACCGCGATCTGCAGGTGCTCAACCAGTGGACCTATCACGGCCGCCTGTACGCGGCAGCCGAATATGTTGCCCAAAATCCTGATATGCATCTGATTCAGCTCGTCAGCTTCGGTTGCGGCTGCGATGCGATTACGGCCGATGAATGCCGCCGCCTCCTCGAAGAACGCGGACGCATCTATACACAAATAAAAATAGACGATATCGACAACCTTGGTGCTGCCAAAATCCGCATCCGCAGTCTGTTCTCCGCAGCCCAGCTTTTCGATATAGATAATAATTAAAGGAGATTTGCATATGCTACCAGCAGCTAACGTTAAGTTTACCCCCTTCACGGAGGATATGAAAAAAACGCATACTATACTTATACCCGGCATGCTGCCTATGCATTTTTCACTGCTGCAGGCAGCACTCGTAAGCTGCGGCTACAAAGCCGAGGTTCTGCACAACACCGGCCGCGAGGTAATCGAAACCGGTCTGAAATACGTCAATAATGATATCTGCTATCCGGCACTGCTGGTTATCGGCCAGCTGATAAACGCTTTGGAAAGCGGCAAATATGATTTGGAGCACACTGCGCTGATTATCACTCAAACCGGTGGCGGCTGCCGTGCCTCCAACTATATCTATCTGCTGCGCAAGGCTTTGGAAAAAGCCGGCCTTACGCACATCCCTGTCATCAGCCTCAACGTCAACGGTCTGGAGCAGCAGCCCGGCTTCCATCTGGACGCATCCATGGTGCATAAGTTTTTGGCTGCCGTTGTTTACGGCGATACCCTGATGTACCTGACGAATAAAACACGTCCCTATGAGGTTGTACAAGGCGCTGCCGACAGACTGGCGCAAAAGTGGCTGGCACGCTTAAGCGAAGCCTTCAAGAGCGGCAAGGCGCAGGCTTTAGGTACCATCAAGCAGCTTACTAAGGCTATTGCGCACGAATTTGCGGATTTGCCTATCACCAACAAGGAGAAAACTAAGGTCGGTATTGTCGGTGAAATCTACATCAAATATGCCGCTTTAGGCAACAACAATCTGGAAGCCTTCCTGCAGCGTCAGAACTGCGAATATATGCTGCCCGGTCTGATGAATTTCATTATGTACTGTGTTGATACTTATCTTACGGACTATAAGCTTTACGGCGGCAGTCTGCTTAAATACAGTGTCAACAAGGGCGCTATGTGGTATTTAAAATATATGGAAGGCATACTGCATCAGGCTCTCAGTATCGCTCCCTTCAGCGCCCCCGCCACCTATGAGGAAACCAAGGCTATGGCCAAGGGCGTTATCGGCTACGGCAACAATATGGGCGAAGGCTGGCTGCTGACTGCCGAAATGCTGGAGCTGGTGCACAGCGGCTACACCAATATCATCTGCGCTCAGCCCTTCGGCTGCCTGCCTAACCACATCGCAGGCCGCGGCATGATTAACAAAATCAAGGAGATTGCCGAGGAGGCTAATATTCTGGCACTGGACTACGATGCCAGCGCTGCCCGCGTCAATCAGGAAAACCGCATTAAGCTGATGCTAGCGACAGCGAAGTAAAAAAAGCATAAAAGATTTAAAGGCGTTCTACCGTACTTAAGTAGAACGCCTTTACTGTTTTTGCCCCTTAACGACAGCCCTTTTCAAAAAAACCTCCGCAACATCCCCCACGCCAATAATTTACAATCTTTTTGCTTGTAGCACACAAATATGCTGTGCTATAATATTCAGCGCAATTTTATAGAATGAAAGTAAGGTGTTTTATATATATGGAAAACAAAATAACTACCCGCGAATGGCTGCCGTTAATCGGCATGACCGTTTCCGCCTTTATTTTTAACACATCGGAATTCATGCCCATAGGCCTTTTGTCCGATATCGCCGCAGATTTCCGCATGACGGAAGCGCAGGCCGGTATGCTGATTACCATTTATGCCTATGTTGTAATGCTCATGAGCCTGCCACTGATGATTGCCGCTTCCCGCTATCCGCTGCGCAAGCTTTTGCTGGCAACCATCAGCCTGTTCGCCGTATCGCATGTAGCCTCCGCCTTTGCCACCGGCTTTTGGACGCTGCTGCTTTCGCGTATCGGCGTAGCCTTCGCCCACTCCATTTTCTGGTCCGTCGCCTCGCCTATCGCCGTGCGTCTGGTCAAAGGTCCCTTTAAAGCACTGGCTATGAGTATGATTGTAACCGGCACGGCTATCGCCATCATCGTCGGCCTGCCCTTAGGACGTATCATCGGCCTTTACGTAGGCTGGCGCATGGCCTTTATGTGCATCGCCGTTTTGGCCTTCATCGTATTAGCCTATATGTTCTTCGTCTTCCCCAAGCTGGAAAAAAGCGAACCGTTTACGCTTTCGCAGTTGCCGGTAATGCTGAAAAATCCTGTGCTCATCGGTCTCTATATGATGTCCTTTTTACTCCCCACCGGCTATTACACCGCCTACAGCTATATCGAGCCTTACCTGAAGCAGATTGCGCTGATGGATGATGCCTGGATAACCATCACCTTGGTCATTTTCGGTGCAGCCGGACTTTTGGGCAGCGCAGCCTTTTCCAAATGGTACGATAAATGCCGCTATCACTTCTTCCGCATCACCGTACTTGGCGTTGCAGTTGTTTTGCTGCTGCTCTATCCCGTAAGCTTTAATCATTATCTGCTGGTGCTGCTCTGCGCAATCTGGGGCATTTTCGTTACCGCCTTCAACGTTGTAGGCCAGGCAGAGCTTTTGCGCACAACTACTATGAGCACCTCCGCTGTAGCTATGTCGATTTACTCCGGTATTTATAATCTGGGTATCGGCAGCGGCAGCTATCTGGGCGGACTTATCTGCACGCATGCTTCCATCGCTTATATCGGTCTCGGTGGCGGCGCAATCGTGCTGCTTTCCTTTATTTACTGTGCCTTTTTCCTTATTCCCGCTATGCGGCACCAGCAAGTAGAGGCTGAAAAATAAATTTAACCGCCGAAAAGCGTATAATAAACTGTATATTAAATTTCCTCACTTGCTATATTTACTGTTTTTATTTATAATTAAGAGATACGTAAGATTACAAAGAAGGAGATTTTCTATCAATATGTCTGCAAGTACAACCAAAACCAAGAATCAACCATCCCGTAAACCTGTATTGCTGGATTACTTAAAAGCCTTCACTAAGGATAAATTAATTTTTGCAGCGCGTCAGCTCTGCATCACCTACAGCAAGCTCAAAAAGGACGAGCTGGCAGAAAAAATCTGCACAGAAATGCAAAAGCCGGAAATTGCAGCAAAACGTTTTGCTATTATGCCGGACGAAAACATTCAGGCCTTCGAAGCAGCCATGGAGAAAAAATGCTTCCATCCTACCTACAGTGAATATGCACTGCTGCTGCCCTTTATTTCTATGGGCTACATTGTTTCCTATCCCGATGACTGCTTCGAAGCAGTAAAGGAAGCACGCACCGTCTACAAAAAAATCAACACCGCAGATTTCCAGGCTCACCGCCAACAGCTGGCATGGCTGTTGGACTGCATCACTGCCATGTCCAGCCTGCACCTTATCCTGCCGGTGGAATTTTTCTGCGAAATGTATAATCAAAAAGCAGGCTTTGAGCTTACTCCGGAAACTCTGCCGCAGCTGCTGGCCGAAGTTCCGAGCAACTTTAACCCCTGCGCAATCAAAGACGGTCGCATTCTGCTCAAGAAAAATGACAGCGATGATTTCTACACCAGACTGGAGCAAGGTAGAAAGCCCTTCGGCCTGTATAAGCCTACCGTAAAGGAAATCACCATGCTTTCCCACTACGGTTATATGCAATCTACTACCGCATATCAGGATCTGCATGATTTCTTCACTCAGGAACTGAATGTTGCGGCACTGGATGCACATTACTGGTGCCAGTACATCTATGAATTTGAAAACTCCAACACCGACGGCAACACCTCCGAGCTGATTCAGAAGCTGCAGGCTAATATTCCCGCTTGGAACAATTACAGCCATCTCGGCAGACTGTCCGTACTGCTGCAGAACGCCCGCAACAGTGCTACCCGTATGTTCTGCCTCGGCGGCCACACTCCTAACGAAACTATCAAGCTGCTGCGTGACGCACAGCAGGCAGCTCAGCAAAATACCCGTGTAGGCGCCAAAGCGAAAAAGGTTTATCCTAACGACCCCTGTCCCTGTGGCAGCGGCAAGAAGTATAAAAAATGCTGTGGTAAAAAGCACTGAGCAGCAGACTATGCTTTAGTGTAAGAAGGAATTGCAATGAAGAAATTTTTAGTCGTTGATTTTGAATTTACTACCTACGAGCGCCCTGTCGGCCGTCCGCGCGGCTTCTTTTCCGAGATTATCGAAATCGGCGCAGTGAAGCTGGACGGCGAACCGCTCACCGACTGCGGACGCATCCAGAGCTTTGTCAAACCGCATTTTTATCCTAAGCAGGCCAAGGATTCTATGGATTTTTGCATGATTACCGCTAAGGATATGCAGCAGGCCATTGAATTTCCTGCCATGGTGCAGGAGCTGGCAGCGCTGTATGAAAGCGGCGAGACCTACTTTGTAGCCTGGGGAACCGAAGATTACAAGGTACTGCAGACAGGCTGCGAGCGTCATAAAATCGAAAACCCCGTAAAATACGAGGACTATCTTGATCTGGCGCTGGCCTACCGCCTGTGGAAGGGTGATGATTACACCACTGGTCTGAAAAAGGCTACCGAGGAACAGGAGGTCAACACCGCCGGCCTGTGGCACACCGCCTTTGACGATGCCAACAACACCGGCAAGCTGCTGATTGAAATGTTTAACCGTGGCTGGAAGCTGGAGGATTTCTTCGCTGCCCGCGAGGTTTACGAAGCGGAGCGCGCTGCCCGTCAGGCAGAGCGTGCCAAGCACCATAACGGTTACAGAAGATGGTAAAATTTTAAAGCGCACCAAAAAAAGCTATCAGCGGGCTTTGCCCGCTGATAGCTTTTTTGCTTTTTATGCTGTTTATCTTTTAATAACGGTTAAAAATCTCCTGCACCTCGTTGCGCTCCTGCGTCCGCAAAAGTACCAGCTGCAGCAAAAGGCGTGCCTTTTGCGGATTCAAATTATCCGCATACAGGAAGCCCTGCTCCTGCCAACGCTCCAGGCCTGCGGCAACAATACCGCTGCCTGTGCGGCTGGAACGCACTACTACAACGCCGCGGCCGACAGCCTCTGCCAGCGCTTCCTCCACAGCCTCATGAATGCTGCCCATGCCGCTGCCGGCGTAGATAATGCCACGCGCGCCTGCTGCCAGTGCCGCATCCACAAATACGCGGTCCTCACCGATATGCGTGTAGATGATATCCACGCGCGGCAAAGAAGTAACACCGCTTACGTCAAACTCGCTCTGCAGTGTGTGCGGACGCATGCTGCGATAATAGTAATGTACCTCACCGCCAACGATAAAGCCTAAAGGACCACCGTTCGTTGCCTTGAAGGTTGCCACATTCGCCGTGTTTGTCTTGGTCACGTCACGCCCACTGTAGATTTCATCGTTCATCATCACCAGCACGCCCTGTCCGGCGCTTGCAGCATCCACAGCTACCTTAACAGCGTTGATAATATTCAAAGGTCCGTCGGCACTGACTGCAGTGGCAGGACGCATTGCGCCCACGAGTACCACCGGCTTAGCACTCTTTACCGTAAGATTCAGGAAGAAGGCCGTTTCTTCCATAGTATCGGTACCATGGGTAATAACAACGCCGTCGACATCATCCTGCGACAGCAGCTCATTGCAGCGCTGCGCCAGACGCAGCAGCAACGCATCGGTAATACTGCTGCTGTCGATATTGCACAGCTGCTCGCCGCTGATATGCGCCAGCTCGCCCAGTTCAGGCACACCTGCCAGCAAATCGGCAACGCTGTAGGCACCGGCAGTATAGCCAGTCATCTGGGTACAGGAAGCAGCCTTACCGGCAATAGTGCCGCCGGTTGCTAAAATTACAATGTTCTTCAACTCAGTTTTTTCCATCAGCCTGACCTCCATCAGTCCTTCTTTCAGCTTCGCAGCCAATGCTTATTTTACCAGGCCCTTTTCCTGCAGATAATCGGATACCATGTCTGCCGCTTCGGCAGTAATCTTAATACATTTAGTTCTGTATTCCGGTGTGCCGAAGCTCAGGCGGTTCAGCGCTCTGCAGCAGGAAGCACCGAAATGCTTGGTAAAGCGCTCATAAAACTCATGCGTATATTTATAGACCTCTGTCTGATGTTTTTCAGACGGGTCCAATCTGCCCACGATAGAGCTGATAACCAAGCAAGAACCGCTCAACGCACCGCACACGCAGCCGCTGCGGCCAATACCGCCGCCCATGCCGGACACCATGCGGATTGCTACATCCGGCAGGCCCAGCTTTAAGCCATCGTTACACGCCTTAACTACGGATTCTACGCAGTTATTGCCCTCGTTATGATATTGTTCTGCTAAATCATAAATTTCCTTCATATTCTATGCCTCCCCAAAATAACCTAATCTTGTTTATTTTAGCAAGCATAGAACAAAATAGCAAGAAAAATGCTGTGACCGAAAAGCCACAGCATTATATATCAAAGTCCGAACATAGTCTTAGCCAACTTCGTTCCGCTCTCTGTTTTAAAAATCCGCTCCACAGCTTTGTCAATATTCTCCTTCGGCGTACCGTCCTCATAAAAGTTTACTATAAAATCAGCTTCCACAAGCAGCTGATAATCAAGACCATTAATCATATTATACGTATGATGATGACCGACAAGATAGCAGATGCGTTCAATTTTTTCAGGGGCATACCCAACCTTTTGCAAAAGCTCGCGTGCTACCGCAGGTCCTTCCTGCTCCTGAATTTTTCCTGTGCAATGACCGGCGCCGTACTTGGCTTCACCCGGCTTAATACCGCAGTCATGCACAAGACCTGCCGCCTCAACAAGCTCTGTCAGCTCTGCATCTGCACCCTCGCTCTCAGCCAGCTGCTTGGCCAGGCTGGCAACCTTGATAAAATGCTGGCAGCGGCGTGCATCTCCGGCAAAAAAAGCTATCATCTCATTATATAAAGCAACGTTTTTATTCATAGCATTCACTCCAATCCGACTAAAATACGATTCAATCTTATTTTGGCCTAAACAATGCAGTTTGGCAAGTTTTTTTGCCATAATAATATTATATAAGCATTCTCCTCCAACACACAGAAAAGCGCTCTTAGCCTGCATTACGCAAGACATCGAGCGCCTTCCTGTTTTATTAGGGAGTTTGATTAGGGAGAAGCAAATTATTTTTCATCAATAGGATAATCCTGCAGAGCATCATAGCCTGTTTCACCAGTACGAATCTTAACAACATCCTCGACATCATAGATGAAGATTTTGCCATCGCCGTATTTGCCGGTATACAGAACCTGCTTAGCAACATTGACTACTGCTGCAACAGGAATTGCGGAAACAATCATTTCAACCTTTACCTTCGGCAGCAGGTGAGCAGCAACCTCAGCACCACGATACATTTCCGTGGAGCCCTTCTGGATGCCGTAGCCCAGAACCTTGGTAACAGTCATGCCGGTAATTCCCAGCTTATCCAAAGCATTCTTCAATGCTTCGAAACGATTTTGCGAGGTGATAATAACAACCTTGCTCATCTTTACTGCACCTGCAGGCTTAGCTGCAGTTTCCTTGACCGGAGTAACATAAGTAGTAGTAACAGAGGTCTGTGTCTCCAACGGAGTTTGCATAAAGTCGGCATAGCTGCTGAGCAGGCCATGCTCTTCCATATCCAGGCCTTTGATTTCTTCGGATTCCTTAACACGCAGACCGAAGAGCTTATCAAGAACTTTAAAGATAATCGTCATAGTAACTGCAACATAGAATGCTACAACTACAACGCCGAGGATTTCTTTTACCAGGAAATCAGTACCGCCGCCATAGAAGAGGCCGCCGTCAAGAGCGAAGAGACCGGTTGCGATAGTACCGAAGGCACCGCAGACACCGTGAACAGAAATTGCACCGACAGGATCATCAATCTTCAGCTTCTGGTCGAAGAATTCAACAGCAGCAACTACCAGCACACCGGCAATCAGGCCGATGATTAAAGCGCCGGCCGGGCTTACCATGTCGCAGCCTGCGGTAATTGCTACCAGACCTGCAAGCACGCCGTTCAGTGTCATGGAAACATCAGGCTTGCCGTAGCGAATCCAGGTGTAAATCATAGTTGCGGTAGCAGCAGCTGCTGCAGCCATGTTAGTGGTAATGAAGATAGCACCCATGGAAACCAAGGCGTCATCACCGGTTGCACAGACGGTGGAAGCACCGTTGAAGCCGAACCAACCGAACCAAAGGAGGAAAACGCCCAAGGCACCAAGCGGAATGCTGTGACCGGGAATAGCGTTTACCGTACCGTCGGCATTGTATTTGCCGATACGCGCGCCAATCATCTTGGCACCGACGAGAGAAGCAACACCGCCTACCATATGAACGGCAGTTGAACCGGCAAAATCGTGGAAGCCCATTTGTGCGAGCCAGCCGCCGCCCCAAATCCAGTGACCGCTAATCGGGTAAATAATAGCGCTGATTAATACGCTGTAAATGCAATATACCAAGAAGTTGGTACGTTCTGCCATAGCACCGGAAACAATTGTTGCTGCGGTAGCACAGAACATCGTCTGGAAGATGAAGTACGCAGTGCTCGGATAGCTGGCACCGTAATCACCTTTTACAAAGAAGTCCGGCGTGCCGATGAAGCCGCCGATATCGGTACCAAACATAAGGCCAAAGCCCAGAACCCAGAAAACGATGGAACCGAGGCACATATCCATGACGTTTTTCATAACAATGTTGCCGGCATTTTTTGCTCTGGTAAAGCCTGTTTCAACCATTGCGAAGCCCGGCTGCATAGAAAATACCAGGAAGGCACCTATCAGCACCCATATAGTATCGGCAGATACATATTTGTCCATTTGCAAACACCCCTCAAATTATAATATTTTTTAACGTGTCATTGAGCAGCGCTCACATGGCATTAGCTAAAGAAAAAGGGGCGTACCCGATTTTTCGGATACACCCCATTGTGTATGAGTTTATATATATTATTTTATCTTAACACACCTTACTCAAGGCTGTCGAGAAGGCAACTGCAGTTTACTCATTTACACCAAACAACAACTCACCATAAGTCGGATAGTCGAGATACTTACCACCGGTCAAAGCTTCGGCAGCATCAACCGCACTTCTCAGCTTGCCCATTTCTTCAAGAACGGTATCGTGATAGTACAGAGCCTGTTTCTCGCTATCGCCGATTTCTGCTGCTTCCTTCAAGCCATCTTCCAGCTTCAGGGAGGATGCATACATTTCTCCGCCCAACTTGCTCAGCTTATCGGCAAGTGCGCCTTCAAAGCCTGCGCTGACACCGGCAGCCTTTTTATCAAGTACTGCTTTGGTCAAATCTCCGGTATAAGCGGTAACTGCCGGGAGGATGTCCTTATGGAACATATCCAGCATGGTTGCTGCTTCGATAGAAATTGTGGTGCTGTAGTTCTCCAGCAGGATTTCTACACGGGATTCAACTTCGGCTTTAGTGAAGATGTTATGCTTTTCGAACAGCTCGATGTTCTTGGCATGTCCCAGATACGGCAGAGCCTCCGGAGTAGATTTAAGGTTCAGCAGACCGCGTTTGGCAGCTTCCTCAACCCATGCATCGGTATAACCGTTGCCATTGAAGACAATGCGTTTATGAGCTTTATAGGTTTCTTTAACCAAATCATATACTGCTGCTTCCAGATCAGGAGCATCTGCCAGCTTATCAGCAAATTCATCCAGCTCTTCGGCAACGATGGTGTTCAGTACGATGTTGGGTCCGGCGATGGAGAACATGCTGCCCAACATACGGAATTCAAATTTATTGCCGGTGAAGGCGAACGGAGATGTTCTGTTTCTGTCGGTGTTGTCCTTAACAAGAGCAGGAATGGTATCGTCGCTTACTTTAATGTAGCTTTCCGGGTTGCCGTTGTAAACCTTGTCTGCTGCAATAGTTTCGAGAACTGCAGTCAGCTCAGTGCCAAGGAACATGGAAACGATAGCCGGAGGAGCTTCGTTAGCGCCCAGACGATGGTCATTGCCGGCGCTGGCAACAGATACACGCAGCAGATCCTGATATTCATCAACAGCCTTGATAATTGCTGCCAGGAAGGTCAGGAAGCGCAGGTTTTTGTACGGCTCCTTGCCGGGATCCAGCAGGTTAAGACCTTCTTCCGTAGATAAGGACCAGTTGTTATGCTTACCGCTGCCGTTTACGCCATCGAAGGGTTTTTCATGCAGCAGGCAAACAAGACCATGACGCAGAGCAACACGTTTCATGAACTCCATCATCAGCTGGTTATGGTCAGATGCTACGTTAGTAGTGGTAAAGATTGGTGCCAGCTCGTGCTGTGCCGGAGCAACCTCGTTATGCTCGGTCTTGGCAAGTACGCCCAGTTTCCACAGCTCATCGTCCAAATCCTTCATGAAGGAAAGAACTCTTTGTTTGATGATGCCGAAGTAGTGGTCGTCCAGCTCCTGGCCACGCGGAGATTTCGCACCGAAAAGGGTACGGCCGGTGTAAACCAGGTCTTTACGTTTTTCCCACATTTTTTTATCTACGAGGAAATATTCCTGTTCCGGACCAACAGTACTGTTGACGCGGATAGTATCAATGCCGAACAGCTTCAGCAGCTTGCAGGCTGCTTTGCTGACTGCATTCATGGAACGCAGCAGCGGAGTCTTTTTATCCAGCACTTCGCCGGTGTAGGAGCAGAAGGCTGTAGGAATGCACAGGCAGTTATCTTTGATAAATGCATAGGAAGTCGGGTCCCATGCTGTATAGCCGCGGGCTTCAAATGTTGCACGCAAGCCGCCGGATGGGAAGCTGGAAGCATCAGGCTCGCCCTGAATCAGCTCTTTGCCGGAGAAGTCCATAATAACACGGCCTTCGGCAGTAGGAGAAATGAAGCTTTCATGCTTTTCAGCAGTAATACCGGTCATCGGTTGGAACCAATGGGTGAAATGAGTGCAGCCATGCTCCAGAGCCCAGTCCTTCATAGCATTGGCGATGATATTAGCAATTTCCAGATTCAGCGGAGTGCCTGCAAGCACTGCTGCCTTATATGCTTTATAGGTTGCAGTCGGCAGACGATCCTTCATAACGCTTTCGTTAAAAACTAAGCTGCCAAACAGTTTCGGTACATCATTCATTGTAAAACCTCCCTAATTTCTCTCTGAGAATTTCCTTGGGTTTACGAAGTGTAAGCCCCTCATTTGAATTACATTTTTTGTGCTTTACAGATTTTCTTCTCTCTGGCTCTGTAAATAAGAAAGCACCGTCAGCTGCGCCCAGCGCTGCTACGGTGCTTCGTTGCACTTATCATGGGTAAGAGGATAATTCTCACCGCTGATATAAAAGAAAAAGCAACCACGAAGTTTGGACCTTTCAATCCAACAACCACGTTGTTGCTTTATGCGCTTATTATAATACTAGGATTTGAATTTGTAAAGGGGGTAAGAAGAAAAATTTTAATTTTTTCGTGGAAAACGCTTTTTCTGTTAGCGTCACAATTAACATTTCGTTCCGTTCAGAAAAAATTTTCCGTGCCCAAAGGGCACAACGCAAATTTCGTGTGGAACCATATGCGAAGTGCTGCAAAACTCGCGCGAAGCTAGGAATTTTTGCAAGATAAACATACAATAGCGCTCAAACAATGCAGCACTTCGATGCTTCCAGACACTCATTTGCTAAAATTTTTATTCACTTCCCGATATGTTAATTGCTTTTCGCATGAATATCTTCAAAAACTAATGCTAATATAAAATTAACGGTTATACTACACACGCTTCAGCAGGATTTTTGCGTTCTGTAAAGAATTGTACAGTATAGAGTATGCAATGCAAAACGCAATATAACTAATTGCCAAGGAGGAACCCTTATGGAATTAACCGCTGTTGCGCAGCTGCGCCGCATGGTGCTGGAGCATTTATCCCGCTACACCTGGAATAACGAGTTGCCTGACCACGTCTACGATATTCTGCAGGAGGTACGCGAGGATACTCCGCGCTACCGCTGCTGTGTTTATAAAGAAAGAGCCGTACTGAAAAACCGTATTGATATGGCGCTGGGCCAGGAGTGCTCCAACAATATCATCGAAGCCGCCAAGCTGACGCTGAACGAGCCCGAGCGCACGGATTTGCCGATTATCGACGTGCTCCCCGCAGCCTGCGACCAATGCCCGATTGATGCTTATTACGTTACCGATATGTGCCGTCACTGCATCACCCACAAATGCATGAATAACTGCCCGAAAAAGGCTATCAGCATTATTCAGGACCGCGCCTTTATCGATAAAACGAAATGTATCGAATGCGGTCGCTGCAAGCAGATGTGCCCCTACGGTGCGATTATCGAAATCCATCGTCCCTGCGTGCGTGCCTGCGCCATCGGTGCCATTAGTATCGGTGAAAACCGTAAGGCTGTCATTGACCATGAAAAATGTGTTTCCTGCGGTGCCTGCCGCAATGCCTGCCCCTTCGGCGCCATTGACGAGCGCAGCAATATTATCCGCGTTATCCGCGAAATTCAGCAGGGCAAGCAGGTTATCGCCCTTGTGGCACCGTCTATCGTAGGCCAATACGGTTTGAAGATTACCATGGCGCAAATTTACGAGGCACTGCAAAAAGCAGGCTTCGCTGAAGTTGTAGAGGTTGGTATCGGCGCCGATATCACCAGCGTTAAGGAGGCAGAGGAATATCTGGAGAAGGTTCCTGCCAAGCAGGGCTTTATGACCAGCTCCTGCTGTCCTGCCTTTGTTAAGCTGATTAAAACACAGGTGCCGGAGGCTGCGGACAAAATTTCCGACACTCCCTCCCCCATGCTCACCTGCGCTGAGCTGATAAAGCAAAAATATCCCTATGCCGTTACTGTGTTCATCGGTCCCTGCATCGCCAAAAAGGTAGAAGCACGCGAGCACCGCGAAACCATCAACTACGTGCTGACCTTTGAAGAGATTATGTGCATGCTGGAGGGCAAGGATATCAAATTTGCGGAAATGAGCGGTGATACTGCTTATGAACGCGATGCCTCCAAGCTTGGCCTGAGCTTCCCGCTGACGGCCGGCGTAAGCGCTGCCGTGCAAGATACGGTTGCAGCTATGGGCGGTGAGGTGCATAACGCACAATACTGCTCCGGTCTGGACAAATGCCGCGACACCGTCAAGGCTGCTGCCGCAGGCAAGCTCGACTGCAGCTATATCGAAGGGATGGCCTGCTCCAACGGCTGTATCGACGGTCCTGCTGCCGTAGGCGACTTTCACATTACGAAGGTTGCCCTGACGAAATACGCAGCAGCAGCCCCCAATAAGCAGGCTGCCGAAGATAAGCACACAAAATAAAAACTTAAAGCCTATCCCTTCTGTCATACCGGCAGAGGGGATAGTTTGTTAATAGCAGGATTTTAGTCTGCTAAAATCATAGAGTACGCTTTACTGCGCACTAAAAGAACGGAGATTCCTAAGCAAATGCAAAACACTCGCTACATCGGTCACCTTGCTGCCCTCATTACAATTGCTACCTGGGGCACAACCTTTATTTCTACCAAGGTTTTACTTACCGGCTTTCAGCCGCTGGAAATTCTTTTTTTCCGCTTTATTATGGCCTTTTTCGCCCTTTGGCTGGCCTATCCTAAAATGCTGAAAACAGATAAAAAGCAGGAGCCTGTTTTTATGGCAGCAGGCCTCTGCGGCATCTGCCTCTACTACCTTTTGGAAAACATCGCCCTGACCTATACACAAGCCTCCAACGTTAGCGTAATCGGCAGCACAGCGCCTTTCTTTACTGCGCTGCTGGCGCATTATTTTATGCATTCTGCCGGCAGATTAAGCAAACAGTTCATCATCGGCTTTTTTATCGTGATGATCGGCATCGCCTGCATCAGCTTCAACGGCGCAGCCATGCAGCTCAATCCCTTGGGTGATTTGCTGGCTATTTCGGCTGCCGTCGTGTGGGCGTTTTATGCTCTGCTGACGAAAAAAATCAGCAGCTATGGTTATCCTGTTATCCTCGCCACTCGCAGAACCTTTTTCTACGGAATTCTCTTTATGCTGCCGGCGCTCGGTTTTCTGGATTTTGAACTGAACCTGGCGCGCTTCGCCAATACTACCTATCTTTTCAATATCGTCTTTCTAGGACTGGGTGCTTCCGCCCTCTGCTTCGTCACCTGGAATTTGGCAGTTAGGGAGTTGGGCGCAGTAAAGGCCAGCGTTTATATTTATATGGTTCCCGTCATCACCGTCATTACTTCGGCTATTGTCCTGCAGGAAAAAATCACCCTGCTGGTAGCACTCGGTACCATCCTGACAATGACCGGCCTGTTTATCTCAGAATACCGCCCGAAGAAAAAAATAAAGTAAGAAGGCAAACAAATACGCCCTAGGCATCAACAGCCTAAGGCGTATTTTTATTTATTCTGCATATAATAATTAATAAAGGTCTGCGCAACCTGCGACAGCTCTCTGCCCTTAACTATAGACAGCGTCATCTCCAGAAACAAGCGCTCATCCTTGATTTCCTTGCGGACCAAATTCGCCGGAAACAATTCTACAGCCGGTGCCGGTACAATTGCCACACCGGTATTTTTTTCTGCCCAGGCTATGGCCGAAAGCTTAGTAGTATTAATACTCATAACCTGCGGGAAAATGTGTGAATCCGAGCACACAGAAAAAAACAGCTCAGAACAGCCACGCGACAGACATAACGGAATGTCCTCCAAATCATCCAGCAGGATATTAGGCTTATCATTTTTCAGATACGGGCTATCCTTATGAAAAAGCGCAACCAGACGCTCTTTACGGCTGAACAGCGTTTCAAAGCGTTTAGACTGCTTTAGGGGTGCATTGGCAATGCCTATTTCCGTTTTCCCCTCCAAAAGCTGCTGGGTTTGTTCGTCAATCGGCACCTCATACAGCTCATAATTAATATGCGGAAACTCTCTGTAAAAATCACTCAAAAAGTTTTTAATAAAGTTTATTGACATCGAAGGTGACAGACTGATGCGCAGCGTACCGCTAAAGCCTGCCTGACAGTTAACTATCTCCTTCAGAGCGCTGTTTTCTACCGAGCAGATATACTTAGCCTTGTTATATAAAATACAGCCTGCATCCGTAAGCTCAATGCTGTGACCGCCACGGCGCACATGCAGCAGCTGCGTACCAAAACGCTTCTGCAGCACCTTAAGCTGATTACTCATCGCCGGTTGGGCAATCGCTATCTGCTTAGCTGCGGCAGAAATACTGCCGGCTTCAACTATGGCAATAAAATTGCGGTAATATTCTATGTCCATATAGGGTTCTCCTTTACTTCTCTCTGCCTTTATTATACTATACAGCAATATTTCTGAGTACTTTTTTAGTTTTAAAATTAAATTTTTCATAAAACCAATGACAGCATATGCAAAACACATATAACTCCAATAGATTATTTTTATAAGTGATTAGGAATAAAAGCATAAGTTTTTCGTTTTTTCTAAAAACAGACAACTATATATCATGAATTATCCTGTTCCCGCATCAAAGAACGAGTTAACGTATATGTATTTTTTATATGTAAAATGTATTTTCCGTATTTTACTTTATACGTTGATAGATTTAAACTGTAAGCAGATAAGGAAATTTCCAAAAAAGAAAAGAGGTTTTTGAAATGCTGGATGCAACACGTTTGCGCACCCCCTGCCTATTTGACAAAATAGTCAGCGCGGACGAAGCAGCCACACTGATTACCGACGGTATGAATGTCGGTGTCAGCGGCTTCACCCCCTCTGGCTATCCTAAGAAAACCACACTTGCTCTCGCTAAAGCCATCAAGGCCGGCAAAAAATGCCGTATCAATATTTGGAGCGGTGCTTCCGTCGGACCGGAAATAGAAGAAGCACTTGCCGAAGTTGGCGGTATCAGTGGACGCATGCCTTATTATGCAGCCTCCAACAAAACACTCAGCCGCCAGATCAACACCGGCAGCGTAACCTATATTGATCAGCATTTAAGCCACTTTGCCCAACAAATCGACTACGGCTTTTACGGCGATGTTGATGTTGCAATCGTTGAAGCCGCTGCTATTAATGCAGACGGCAGCATTGTTCTCGGTTCTGGTGTCGGCAACACGCCTATGCTTGTAAAGCATGCGAAAAAAATTATTGTTGAGGTCAACACATCTATCCCGCTGACGCTGGAGGGAATGCACGATATTTACATCTGCAGCAAACCACCTGAGCGCACCGAAATCCCTATTTATCATGTCGGCGACCGCATCGGTTCTCCTTATGTAAGCTGCGGACTTGACAGAATTACCTGCATCGTCGAATCAGACATTGTCGACCATGTACGCAATTTAAGCGCTCCTGATGAAGCAAGCAAAAAAATTGCCGCTAACCTGGTTGATTTTTTGGAGCACGAGCAGCGTCACGGCCGTCTGCCGCAGCAAATGCTGCCGTTGCAGTCCGGCGTAGGAAGCATAGCCAATGCTGTATTAATGGGTTTGGCAGAATCTAAATTTGATAATCTTACTATGTACTCGGAGATTTTGCAAGATTCTGTTTTTAAGCTGATAAAATGCGGTAAAGTCACCCAAGCCTCCGGCTGTGCCTTCACACCATCGCCGACAGTTTGGGAGATGTATAAAGAAGATCCCGAGCTCTACCGTAACCGCATTGTTCTGCGCCCGCTCGACATCAGCAATAATCCGGAGGTCATCCGCCGCCTCGGCGTTATCTCCATGAATACACCGCTTGAATTTGATATTTACGGTCAGGCAAATTCTACCCATGTTATGGGCAACCGTATGATGAACGGTATCGGCGGCAGCGGAGATTATATGCGCAACGGTTACCTGACAATATTCTCCACCCCGTCAACTGCCAAAGGCGGTAATATCTCGAGCGTAGTTCCCATGGTTTCACACGCAGATCATACCGAACATGATACGATGATTTTTATTACCGAGCAAGGTGTAGCCGATATCCGCGGTCTGAGTCCTCTAAAACGGGCCAAGCTGATTATCGAAAAATGCGCCCACCCCGATTTCAGGGAACAGCTTTATGATTACCTGAAAATGGCGCAAAGAAAAAACGGCCATGAGCCTGTTGACCTGGAACACGCCTTCGACATGCACATAGCGTTAGAAAAAACAGGCACGATGAAAGAGCAATCCAAGGAGGAAGATCATTATGACTACACGAGAAGATTTACAGCTTAGCTTAGATGCCTATGATGCCAAGGTTGCCAAGGCAATCACAAAATTCCCAGAACGGCAGCATTTAAGCGAAAAGCGCTTATATACACCCTTAGATATCGATGAAAAATTTGATTATAACAGTAAACTCGGCTTTCCCGGTCAGTATCCCTTCACCCGTGGCGTGCAGCCAACAATGTACAGAGGCCGCCTGTGGACTATGCGTGCTTATGCAGGCTTTGCCACTGCCGAAGAAACAAATGCCCGTTACAAATATCTGCTGCAGGCAGGCCAAACCGGTCTTTCCGTAGCTATGGATTTACCTACACAAATCGGTCTGGACAGCGACGCACCGTTATCCGAAGGCGAAGTCGGCAAGGTTGGCGTAGCTATTGATTCTCTCGCTGACATGGAAAAGCTTTTTAAAGGGATTCCCCTGGACAAGGTCAGCACCTCGATGACCATCAATGGTCCAGCAGCCGTACTTCTGGCAATGTATGTAGCTGTTGCCGAAAAGCAGGGCGTAAAACCAGAGCAGCTGAAGGGCACTATTCAAAACGATATTCTCAAGGAATATATCGCCCGTGGAACCTATATCTTTCCGCCACGTCCTTCCATGCGCCTGATTACAGATACCTTTGCTTATTGCTCGCAGAATATCCCCAAATGGAATACTATCAGCGTTGGCGCTTATCACATTCGCGAAGCAGGTGCTTCCGAGGTACAGGAAATCGCTTTTGCCTTTGCTAATGCCATGGCCTATATTGATGCTGCAATCAAAGCAGGTCAAAAGGTTGATGATTTTGCTCCCGGCATCAGCTGGATTTTTACCGCAGGCCTGAATTTTTTCTCTGAAATAGCCAAATTCCGCGCTGCCCGCCGCTTGTGGGCACGCATCATGAAAGAGCGTTACGGAGCCACCGTTCCCAAGGCACAGATGCTGCGCGTACACGTTCATACCGCAGGCAGCGTGCTTACAGCACAGCAGCCTTTGAACAACGTTGCCCGCATTACCTGGCAAGCTATGTCTGCTGTACTTGCAGGCATTCAGTCGATGGCCTGTTGCGCGTATGACGAAGCCATTGCCCTCCCGACGGAAGAAAGTGCAACGCTTGCACTGCGCACCCAACAGCTCATTGCTTACGAAAGCGGTGTTGCCGACACTATCGACCCCATGGCCGGTTCCTATTATGTTGAAGCACTCACTGACAAATTCGAAAAAGAAGCTTATGCATACATCCAAAAAATCGATGCCATGGGCGGTGCAGTTGCCGCTATCGAACAAGGCTATATGCAAGGTGAAATGGCGGCCCATGCCTACGAATATCAGACAGATATTGAAAAAGGCAAGCGTACAGTCATCGGCGTCAACAAATTTGCGGACAACAAGGCTGTCAAAACAAATGATATTATTACGGCAGATTTAAGCGTTGCGGAACGTCAGATTGCCCGTGTAAATGAAATGAAGGCTCACCGTGACCAGCAAGCAGTAGATGCTTCCCTGAAAGCTCTGAAGGAAGCTGCCAAGGGTGAAGCTAACCTTATGCCTTATCTTATTGATGCTGTCAAAACCTATGCAACCTTAGGCGAAATCTGCGGCGTACTGCGCGAGGTATTCGGAGAATACCAGCAGGGAGGTAATTTGTTTTAAGGCTAAGGCAGGTGTTTACGTTGCATTTGGCGAATACCATGGCAATAAAAATTAAAGCAAAGGCAGGTATTAACAATGACAACTAAAGCATTAGCAAAATTTACCGCAGAATTGTGCTACGAAAAGCTCTCTGCTCACAGTATCGAAATGGCTAAAAAATGTCTGTTGGACTGGCTGGGAATTGCTGTCCGCGGTTCGCAGGAAAAACCGGTACGTATTATACATGACGTAATCTTGCAGGGAGATGCCCCGCAGGCGAATATTTTCGGCAGCCTTCCCGCCAAAAAGGCCGGTGCCCTGAACTCAGCCTTTATCAACAGCGCGGCCTCTCACAGTCTGGATTTCGATGACCTGCATAACCCGTCTATTATCCATCCGGCCTGCGTTGTTGTTTCTCCCGCACTGGCTGTCTGCGAGGCAGAGCACAAAAGCGGTAAGCAGCTCATCGCAGCAATTTGTGCAGGCTACGAAGCCAGCGGGCGCGTAGGCGAAGCGGTTATCCCGGAATCCTACTTCTTTTGGCATACTACCGGTACCGCAGGCACCATCGCCGCCGGTGCTGCTGCCGCCAACGCTCTCGGTCTTGACGCACAGCAGACACTGATGTGCTACGGCAGCGCCGGTACCCAGGCAGCAGGCCTGTGGGAGTTTTTAAAGGAAGGTGCCATGAGCAAGCCGTTGCACACAGGCAAGGCTTCCTACAGCGGTGTCCTCAGCGCTTATCTGTCGCAGAAGGGCTTTACTGCCGCCAGTGAGATTTTAGAAGGTGAAAAGGGCTTCTGCCGTGCCATGGTCAAAGAACCGCACTTGGAGAAACTTACCGAAAACATGAGCACTGATAAACTGAAAATCGACATCAACTCCTTCAAGCCCTACGCCTGCTGCAAGCATGCCCATGCCGCTCTTTACGCCATTCAGGAGCTGCGTAAGGCTCATTCCCTGCAGCCTGAGGACATCGCTAAAATTAAGCTTTACGTCAACGATATTACGAACTATCTGATTAATAATCCGCAGCCGCAAACTCCCTACGGCGGCAAATTCAGTATTCAATATTGCTCCGCTGCTATGCTGAAGTTCGGCGAAGTTGGCATTGCGCAGTTCAGCGAGGAATGTATCCATAACAAAGAGCTTACGGATTTAATGCAGCGCATCGAGGTTATCCGCGATGAGGCTATGGAACAGCTTCATGCAGCAGATGCTTCCAAGCTGGCTTCCAGAGTAGAAATTCAGCTGCATAACGGGCAAACTCTTACAATGCAGGTTGATTATCCTAAGGGAGATCCGGAAAATCCTCTGACTTGGGAGGAGCTCTGCGCCAAGTTTATGAGCCTTGCCATACCTGTTTACGGTGAAGCAAAGGCATTACGTTTACAAAATTGGGTAGCAAGCCTTGAGCAATGCAACGACGTTGCCCAAGCGCTGGACGCCTGTCTAAAGGAGGAATGATTTATGCAACCGGAAGAAATTATCCGAAGCGTAAAAGATATCTACACGCATAACGCTTTTATGCAGCACTGCGGCATAAAGGTTCACAGCATCAGCTGCGGCAAAGCTGCAGTAGGCCTGCGCATCGACCCTGCCATCCACACAAACCTTAACGGCAAGCTGCACGGAGGCTTGCTTACAACACTGGTGGATAATGCCACCGGCATCGCCTGCGCCGCTATGGGCAAGCGCGTGGTTACGGTATCGATGACCGTAGATTTCATCAAGGGCGCTCCTTCCGGTGCAATGGTAGAGGCACAGGCTGAAGTTGTTTCGCATAATGACCGGTTGATTACTATGCAAATTCATGTATATGATACTGATACAAATACACTGCTGGCCACCGGCAGCTGCTGTATGCTGACAATTGCCGACTTCCCCGGAATTCCGGAAAAATGGTAAATGTCAGCTTCGCAAGCAGTCTATAAAGCGTATACCATAACAGCTTAACTGCTTTCGTTACAATGTAAAAAGGCGTTCTCCCCTGCGGGAGAACGCCTTTACTTACAGCAACTTATTAAATTTGTTCAGCCTTAATCTTTTCAACCTGCTCAACAGAAAGCGAAGTAGCCTTAGCAATATCCTCTACAGATAAT